>MTKX01005877.1_pt1 | contig 205649 bp, 167 predicted proteins | sample 1042771 | NCBI WGS metagenome assembly MTKX01 (sample SAMN06212183, study PRJNA360534) | anaerobic digester metagenome | biome: Wastewater treatment plant; material: sludge; isolation source: anaerobic digester fed with sludge from wastewater treatment plant | place: Denmark: WWTP Randers ...
GACCCAAAGCGGCGTGGGCAGCAGGTTTTAATCTACGCGATGAAGAGGGCCAGCACCACCATCGCCACCAGCAGCGCGCCGGCGATGATGAAGGTCGTCTTCAGGTCCTTGATGACGTAGTGGTACTCCCTGCGGAAATCCACTTCCTTGGGTGCCTGTGCGGCGGGTGTCCGGGCGACCCGCAGCGGCTGGACCACGGCAGACGCCACCGGCCCGGGTGTGGATGGGGACGGAAGCGCCGTCCGTGCTCGTCGTGATTTCTTGGCCATCTTTCTTCTCCCTGCGTCGGCGAATCGGGCGGGTCAAGGGCCGGAACCGGGTGCCCGCCGGACTCTTACCGGAGGGAGATTATACTTTGTGCGGGCAGGGTGTCAAGATCGGGCGGGGCCGGAACCTGGGAAATCACCCCCTCACCCCTTCGCTCTCCCCTTCGGGGAGAGGGAGTTGCGGCGCAGGAGGCCACGCAGAAGGGAGACTTCATCTATGCGCAGGAGGCGGGCGACGCCGAGGAAGGCCAGGATGCCGACGGCCGCTACGGTGACAACGAGGAGGAGCTCGCCGGGCAGGCCACCCGGTGCGGCAAGCGCGATCCCCTGCCGAACGGCGAGCATGAGCCCGGCCATCGCGGCGGCCGCGGCGAGGGCCTTGGCGGCGGCGGGGACCAAGCCCAGCCCAGCGAGGGGGCCCAGCTTGCGGTGGGTGAGGAAAAGCATCACCGTCGCGTGGCTGAGGTGCTTGGCGGAATCGGCCAGCACGAGGCCCATCATGCCGAGGGGCCGCACCAGGAGCAGGGCGACGACAAGATAGACGGCGACGCTCAAAACGCCCACCAGCGCGGGCGTGATCGTGTTCTGGCGGGCGTAGAAGGCAAAGTTGAGCGGCCAATCCACGGCGGCGAAGATGAGCCCCGCCAGGTAGCCGTAGAGGGCCCAGGTGGTCTGAAGGCTGTCTGCCGGCGTGAAGGCGCCATGCTCGAAGAAGAGCTCGATGACCGGCCTGCCCAGCACGAGGAGGGCCAGCGTGGCCGGCACGATCAGGACAAGCACCAGGCGCAGGCCCATGCCGAGCGTCGCGCGGAAGCCGGCCTGATCGCCGGCTGCGCTCTGGCGCGATAGGGTAGGCAGCACAGCCTGGGCGATGGCCACGGCGACCAGGCCGTGCGCCAACTGGATCAAGGTTGTGGCATTGGCCATCCAGGCTACGCTCTGCTCGCCGGTGCCGGAGGCGAGGCGCCGGTCGATGATGACCTGCACGTTGCTTACCAGGACGCCGAGCGCGATGGGCAGGTAGAGGGCCAGGATGCGGCGCAGCGCGGGGTTGGAGAGATCGAGCCGGAGGCGAAGCCTGGTGCCGCGCAGCCCCGGCGCCTGGACGAGGAGCTGGAGAAATGAACCGAGGAGGACGCCCACCGGCAGGCTGTAGGCGCCCAGGCGTCCCCCAAGCAGCGGTGCGGCGATCACGATGCCGAGGTTGAAGACGGCAGCGGCGAAAGCGGTGAAGGAAAAGCGCTTGAGGGCATAGAGGAACGCGGTGACGGCACCCGACAGGCCGAAGAAGAGGACGGCGGGGGTGATGATGCGGATCATGCGGGCCAGGGCTGACTGCAGCTCCGGCGTGAAGCCGCCGCCCATCAGCCCGGCGACCTGGGGCGCCAAGAGCTCGAGCACCAGGACGATGGCGGAGAGGAGGAGGGCGATCAGGGTGACGACCCGGCTGAAGAGCGCCCAGAGTGCCTCGCGCCCCTCCTGCTCTTCGACCTGGCTGAAGACGGGCACGAGTGCCGCGCTGAGCATGCCGCCGACGAGCAGATCGTAGATCATCATCGGCACGTTGGAGGCGATGCGGAAGGCGCTGACGAGGCCGCTGGCACCGAACAGGTGGGAGATGACCGCCTCGCGCGCCAGGCCGAGCACGCGGCTGGCGACGTTGCCGAGGGCGATGATGCCGGCCGCGCGGGCAATCCCGTGCCGCTTGTCGGAGGGAGGAGAGATCGGCTCGCTCACGGCCTTGGAGGGGAGAAGCTAGGGCTGGACGTTGACGGTGACCCGGCAGGGCTCGGGGTAGTTCCCGCTCATGTCTACCACGACGAGCCGCAGCGTGTAGACCCCCGGCGGATAGGCACTGCTGTTGAAGGTCTCGAGCACGCCTCCGTCCAGGGGAGCGTTGTGCAGCGCCCCAACCACGCTCCACCCGTGGTCGCCGGGGTTGGCGCCGGCCGCCACCTCGACCTTGTAGTACTGGAAGGCCGCGATGTTGGCCACGCCGCGCACCTGGACGTCGCCGCGCACCGTCTGGTTGACGCCAGGCGATGTGATGCGCGCGCCGAGGTTGGGGCAGGAAGGGGGCCGGACGGCCGGCGTCGGAGTCACGACGACTTTCGGGGTCGGCGTTGCCACGACGAGCGGCGTGGGAAGCGGCTTGGTGGCCGTGGGCGTGGGCGTGATCGTCGGCGGCGGGGGTGTCGGCGTGAGGGTCGGCTCGGAGAGGGGGCCGGTTGTCAGCTTCGGGGTTGGCTCCGGCGGGCGGACGAGCTCGGGACCCAGGTAATTGGTGAGGCCGAACATGGCAGCTGCGAGCAGCAGGGTCACCAGCACCACGATCATGCTGCGGCTGTAGCGACTGCGAGACTGCTCCCGCTCCAGCTTGAAGATGGTGCGCCGGCCCTGTTGGCGAGCGGAAATCGCACGGCGCAGGAAAACGAGCAGCAGCAGCCCCAGGAAGCCATAGAGCCACCACTGGTACTGGGCAGCGAACTGCAGGACGCGCTCTCCCACAGTCGACATGTTATCCCAACCTGGCCAGCACGCCGCAGAGGAGCGCGGTCAGCCGGGGGACGATCTGCTGACCGGCCTGCAGGACCTCTTCGTGAGAGGCGGCGTGGCCGGGCAGCGGATCGGTGATGGCTTCGTTGCTGATGCCGGAGACTCCGAGGACGCGCAGGCCGCCATGGCGGGCCACGGTCACCTCCGGCACGGTGGACATGCCCACAGCATCCGCCCCGATGGTCCGCAGGAAGCGGATATCGGCGGGGGTCTCGAAAGCCGGCCCTGCCAGGCCGGCGTAGACGCCCTCGTGCAGGGGGATGCCCTCAGCCTGGGCCACCTCGCGGGCAATGCGGCGCAGCTCGGGATCGTAGGCCTGGGACATGTCGGGAAAGCGAGGGCCGAGAGAAGGGTCGTTGGGCCCGCAGAGAGGGCTGTTGCCGGCCATGCCGATCAGGTTGAGGTGATCGGAGATGAGCATCAGCTCGCCGGCCCGGAAGGCGGGGTTGAGTCCGCCGGCCGCATTGGTCACGATCAGGGTCTGGATGCCCATGACCTGCATGACGCGGATGGGGAAGACCACCTGGTGCATGGTGTAGCCTTCGTAGAAGTGCACGCGGCCCTGCATGATGAGGACGACCGAGCCGGCCAGCTGCCCGACGACCAATTGGCCCACGTGGCCTTCGACGGTTGGCTTGGGGAAGTGGGGGATGTCGGCATAGGGGATCACGTCGGCGCCGGCGGCCTGCTCGGCCAGCGGGTTGAGTCCCGAGCCGAGGATCAGGCCGATGCGCGGCTGGTGGCGGGTGCGTCCGCGCACAAAGCCGGCTGCCTCGTCAAAGTGCTGGCGGGTGTACCCGCCGGTCGGAACCTTTGGTGAGCCCATCGAGCGTTCTCCCTTGGGCGGGAATGGAATCCCGCCCTACGCCTGGCGGGAATGGAATCCCGCCCTACGCCTGGCGGGAATGGAATCCCGCCCTACACCTGGCGGGAATGGAATCCCGCCCTACGCCTGGCGGGAATGGAATCCCGCCCTACACCCGGCGGGAATGGAATCCCGCCCTACTCCCTTGGGCGGGAATGGAATCCCGCCCTACACCCGGCGGGAATGGAATCCCGCCCTACACCTGGCGGGATTGGAATCCCGCCCTACACCTGGCGGGATTGGAATCCCGCCCTACACCTGGCGGGAATGGAATCCCGCCCTACACCTGGCGGGAATGGAATCCCGCCCTACGCTGCCTACAGCCTCTCCAGGAGCTCCTTCTTCTTGGCTTGGAACTCGTCTTCGGTAATGATGCCCTTCTGGCGCAGCTCATCCAGCTCCTGGATGGTGCCGGGGATGTCGGCGGCCGCGATGGCGCTGGCCCAGGCGGCGACTGCCTCTGCAGCGCCGGGTGCGACGGCGGGCGCCGGCGTGGACGGGGATGCCTGGGACACGGCAATCCCTTCCTCTGCGGCAAGCCCGGGCATGGTGACGTGCAACTGCTCTTTGGCGTTGAGCATCGCCCGCTTGAATCGCGCGGGGTTGGAGATGCAGACGAACTCGTTGATCCCGACATCGGAGCCGGTGATGATCTTGACGGTGCCGTAGCCGAGGAGCCGGCCGATGAAGGACTGGTTCATGTCGACGTCGTTGACCTTTTCCAACGCCGAGTCGCGGACATGCTTGTTGACGATGCCCTGTACCACCATGACGCGCCGGTTGGTGATGAGAAGCTGCTGGTTCAGCCAGACGAGGAAGACGCGCACGAGGAGGAAGAGGGGCAGGATCGCCGCAGCAAACCAGAAATAGGCCACCTGCCACCAGCCCGGCTTGAACCAGAGGATGAGGCCGGCGGTCAGCATCGCCGCAGCGACCAGGAGCGGCCGCCACAGGGCGCGCAGGGCGCCCTCTTCCGGGTCACGCCGCACCCAGTTGCGGATGAGCCAGATGAGCGGCACGACCAAGCCGCAGAGGATGATCAGGCCGACGATGTGGCGAACATCGTCGCCGGCCTGGGTGAGCTTGGGGATAAAGACCGCCAGGCCCAGCGCGAGCAGGATTGCGAAAATGAACAGCCAGCGGAAGATGCGCTTCAGGAGAAGCGTCCAGTGGTGGCGTGTCCGGTAGACGATTTGCTCCCTCTCTCCCATGACCCTTTCGATGTAGCCCATGTTGTCTCCCTTCTCTCGGCCGGGCCGGCCTGTGGGCCGCGACCCGTCTTGCCCTACTCCTTGCCCTCTTTCGGGCGAGGCATCTCTTCCATCCTGGCGTGCGTGTAGGCCTGCGTGGTGGAGATGTTGGCGTGGCCCAAGATCTGCTGCACCTGCTGGACGTCGGCCTTGTTGCTCAGGAGGTGGGCCGCGCAGGTATGGCGCAGGGTGTGGGGTGTGACTTCCTCCTCGATCCCGATGGCCCGGACATGGTGTTTGACGATGAGCCACAAGCCCTGGCGCGTGAGCCGATCGCCGCGGTGGTTGAGGAAGAGAGAGGTCTCGTCGCGGTTGTGCAGGAGCTGCAGCCTGCCCCGCTGGAGATAGAGCTGGAGGGGCTCGATGGCCCGGTCGTGGATCGGGATCATGCGCTCACGGCGGCCCCGGTTCCGCAGGACATGGACGGTCGCCGAGGCCAGGTTCAGATCGTCCACGTTCAGCGCGACGACCTCGCTGACGCGGAGGCCGGTGGCATACAGCAGCTCCAACAGGGCTCGATCGCGCAGCCCCTTGGCCGACGAATCGTGGGCAGGATGTTCCAGCAGCGCTTCGACATCGTCGACAGAGAGGGCACGGGGCGGCCGCTTTTGCACCCTGGGGGAATCGAGCGCGGCCGTCGGATCGTCCTTGAGGATACCGGACTGTGCCAGGTGATGATAGAAGGACTTGACCGCAGCGACCTTGCGTGCCACAGTCGCGGCGGCGTACTCCTGGCTGCCCTTCATTGTCATGATGTAGTCGATCAGTGTGTCGTGCCGGACCTGGCCCCAGTCCGAGGCACGCCCCTCCAGGTAGGCAAGGAACTGGTAGAGGTCGTTGCGGTACGCAGACAGGGTGTTGCCTGAATAGTGCTTCTGCACCTTGAGGTGCTCGAGGAACTGCTCGATTTGCTCTTTCATGACCATCCTCCCTCTGCCCTATGCCAGCGGGCCGGCGGGCCAGCGTGTGCCGGCCGATAACAGGTACCGATTGTACCACAGCTTGCCGCAAACTCTGCACAGACGTGTGCAGGTGGTGCTCGGCACGCTGATTATACTGGAGACCCGGAGAGGGTGCAAAGAAGACATAAGCACGAGGCAGAGCGCCAGAGCCTTTCGGATCGGCCGGAGGCATTGCTGGAGAAGGTCAGGCTCTGCCTGGGCGAGACCGCGTAGCGCACGGACCGGGGCGTCCCTCGGAGAGGCGGGTATGGAAACCCGCCCTACGAGGGCGAGGCCCGTGATGCCCAAGACGCCCGCAAGGGGCTACACGACAGATGCGGTCTGAAGGGGCCGGTTACCCCCCGGTGGCCTGCAGGTAGGCCTCCACCTGGGGCCGAGTGGGGATGCCCAAGACGCCCGGCTGCTCGATCGAGAAAGAGGCGGCCGCATTGGCAAAGCGGGCAGACTCGCACGCATCCCGGGTCTCGGAGTAGCGGATCAGGTAGGCGGCGGCAAAGACATCGCCGGCGCCGGTCGGATCTACCTGCTGGGTGGGGCGCGCCGGGTGGTGGCAGAGCTCGCCCCCCCGGTAGACGGTGGCACCGCGGTCGGCGCGCGTGACGACGATGATCTTGACCAGGTCCTGCCAATCGCGCACCAACTGGTCGGGGTCGGGGACATCGAGCTCGCTCATCACCAGGACGTCGATGCGGCGCAGCACGTCCTCGGGCGGCCTCCACTCGACAAAAGACACCAGCCCGCGCCCGTCCCAGCGGCGGAAAAAGCCCTGCGGCATGACGCAGATGAGCGAATGGGGGGAAAAGCAGCGAAAGACGCCGGCGTCGATCTCCTGGTCGATGGAGCCGAGGTAGACCATCGGCGCGCTGCGCCAGGCGAGGGGGATGTGGTCGCCGGTGAGCACGTCCGCACGCTGGTGGAGGAACTGGGTGCGCCGGCCGTCCTGGTAGATGTTCTCAAAGACGGTGGTCGCGGCCGCCCGGTGGCAGACGATCTGCGCACCCGGCAGGGTGCCGTCCAGCTCGAGCCCGGGCCCGGTGCTGGTGACCACGCCGACGCGACAGCCCATGTGCAGCGCCGCCGTCGCCGCGTAGGAGACAGAGCCTCCCAGCCCCAGACCTCCGCCGGGCAGGATGTCCTGGCAGACGTGACCTACGACCACAAACTCGGGGGTTGTCATTCGATGTTGGTCCTATCTTCAGCAAGATGTACTGCGGGAGAGGCACCCTCATCCTGGGCTCCCCCACCGCCTTCCCCTCTCCCGGAGGGCGAGGGGAGAAGGAGTTGTTTCAGGAAGATGCCGGCGGCCTGGGGCAGGTTGAGCTTGAGGCCGCGGAGCGGCACGGTCAGCTCGCTCTTTTCGCAGACGGTGGAGAGGTTGGCCTGGTCGACCTGGGGTTTGATGGCGCGCAGCAGCTTGGCCCGGCGCAGGTCGTCGCGTATGCCCACGATGTCGTCGACCTGGGTGATCAGCCGCCGCGCCCGCAGGATGCGAGCCTCGGTCTGGGCGGCCTGGGCAGGGTCGGCCAATCCGAAGGTCGTCTTCAGGCGGTTCAGCCTGAGGCCGGCCTCGTAGGTGCTGTCTACGATCTGGCCGCGGTCCATCCACTCGGTCTCATAGTTCAGGACATACTTCCAGCTCGGCTGCACGAGCTTCTGGCGGTGCTCCTCCAGTGTGCGCGCGGAGAGGCGATAGCCGAAGCGCTCCGGGTGCTCAAAGACGGGGCTGCCGGGGTCCACGAAGGGAGCCAGCGGAGAGATGAAGGGGATGAGGCGGTGCCCGGAGCCGTGGTCGAGGTCGCGCATGAGGTACTCGCAGTAGTCCACGGTGCCCATGACCGAGTCATAGTCCTGCTTGGGCAGGCCGATCATGAAAAAGACATCGAGCCGCTTGACCCCGGCCTCCAGGGCGTGGCGCATGGTCTCTTCGATGGCCGCGGCCTTGTAGGGCCGGCCGAAGGCGCCGCGCACATCGTCGCTGTGGCTCTCAAGCGACACCTCGAGTGTCCAGTTTGGCATGGCGTGGGCGATGCGCTGGATGAAGGCGCGGTCGGCTGCGTCGAACAGCTCGACGATGACCGGCCCCTGGTAGCCCTGCATGGCGCGCAGGAAGCGGTCGGCATACTCCTCGCCAGGCTGGCGGATGTCGCCCAAGATGAAGACGGGGCCCCGGCTAAAGCGCGCGATGTTGTGGATGTCCTGGGCGAGCGCCTCGGGTGCCCGGTAGGCCGGGCGGCGGCGGTTGTGCAGGTTGGCAAAGGCGGTCGCCGACCCGCCGCAGGTCCGGCAATTGTGGGTGCAGCCGCGCACGGTCAGGGCGGCGGTGATGGGGTAGCCCAGCCAGCCCTTGAAGGGGACAAAGCTCGCCAGGTCGCGGTAGCGGGCCACGGCCTTGACCACGTAGCTGTAGTCGATCAGCACATGGTCCAGGTTGTCGGGGGAGTAGGTCAGGTCGTTGACATGGATCGTGCCGTCCGGCCCTCGCCAGGTGAGGTTCGGGATCTCGCCCAGGTCGGGAGCGCCCGGCAAGCGGGTCAGGTGGCGCATCAGCTGGAGCACCGGCTCTTCGGTCGAGTCGCCCCGCACCACGAAATCCACTTCCGGCCGGCGGATGAGCTCCTCGTGGAAGTAGGTGGAGGAGAAGCCTCCCATCATCACCGGGATGTCGGGGTGGTGCTTTTTGCACAGCCGGGCCACCTCGATGGCGCCGTGGGCATGAGGCATCCAGTGGAGATCGATACCGAAGACGGCCGGCCGGAGGCTGCGGATCATCTTTTCCGGGTCAAAGCGCGGGCTGTTCAGCATGCGCACGGCCAGGTTGACGATGCGCACCCGAAGCCCGCGCCTCTCCAGGTACTCGGCGATGGTGGTCAGGCCGATCGGGTACATCTCAAAGACGGGCGTGCTGGGCACGAGGTCGCTCACCGGCCCATAGAGGATCGATTCCTTCCGAAAGTCGTATACGCTCGGCGCGTGAAGGAGGACAAGATCGGCTTGGGGCATAGTCGAAGGCTCAACGCTCCATGCGCAATGCGCAGTGAGGAATGCGCAATGCAGATTGCACAATGCACAAGAAAGAGCGGTGCATTGTCACTTGGGCTGAACGCGCGCTCCCGGCACCGGGGTGCTGTCCAGGATTTCCTGGATGACGGCGCGCGGGTCGACGTTGCGGATGCGGGCAGATGGGCTGATGATCAGGCGGTGCGCCAGCGTGACCATCGCGAGGGCCTTGACGTCGTCGGGCTGGACATAGTCGCGGCCCAGGATGGCGGCGCGGGCCTGCCCCGTCTTGTAGAGGGCGATGCTGCCGCGAGGGCTGGCGCCCAGGTAGACGTCGGGGTGCTTGCGGGTGGCCTTGACGAGCTTGACGATGTACTCCTTGACCAGGGTGTCGATGTAGACGTCCTTGACCTGCTCCTGGGCCCGGAGGAGCTCCTCCGACGAGACGGCCTGGCCAACGCGGGCAATCGGATGGGTCTTTTGCTGCTCATCGAGCATGCGTATCTCGTCGGCCGCCTCGGGATAGCCGAGGCTGATGCGCATCATGAAGCGGTCGAGCTGGGCCTCCGGCAGCGGAAAGGTGCCCTCGTACTCGATCGGGTTCTGGGTGGCAAGCACCAGGAAGGGCTCGGGCATGGGGTAGGTGACGCCGTCCACCGTGATCTGCCGCTCCTCCATCGCCTCCAGGAGCGCGGACTGGGTCTTGGGCGTGGCGCGGTTGATCTCGTCCGTCAGGACGATCTGCGCCAGGACGGGGCCGGGGCGGAACTCGAACTCGCGCGTCTTTTGGTTAAAGACCGAGACGCCGGTCACGTCGCTGGGCAGCATGTCGGGCGTGAACTGGATGCGCCGAAACTGGCAGCCGAGCGAGCGGGCGATCGACTTGGCCAGCATCGTCTTGCCGGTGCCCGGCACGTCCTCGATCAGCAGGTGGCCCTGGCACAGCAGGGCGATCACCGCCAGCTGCACCGGCTCGCGCTTGCCGACGATGACCTTCTCTACGTTTTCGACCAGCGTCTGGGAGATGGCTTGTACAGAGTCCATGGTTCACCCCAATTCAAGGAACAAGTTACAATTGACAAGTTACAGGTGGCAAGTGGCAGGTAGCGGCAGTTCGTCTCGCTCGCGCCTTGTCTCTTGCCACTTGTGCCTTGTTACTTGTTACTTGTTCCTCGTTACAAACGCTCCAGGCGTCGCGGTTGTTCGGCCCGGAGAAGTCGTGCGATTATACCAGCCTTCGCGGAAAAGGGGTAGTCGGGAGCGGGGCGGGGCCGGGGGCCGGCCGGCGACGATGCAGGGCAGCCTTGGTCTTGCGCGTCCGGCAGTCCTGCATGACAATGCCCCGGGAAAAGCCGATGATCCGTGTGATGCTGGTGCTTGCCATCCTGGGCAGTGGGCTGTCGTCCGGTAGGGAGGCAGCAGGACTGCTGCCGGGCCATGCTCTGCCGGCGACGGCAGAGGCTGCCTGGGCGCAGGGGGCAGGGCTGCCCGGTCGCTCCGGCATGCTGCCACACGTGGTGTACCTGCCGCTTGCCGGGCGGGCACCCGGCTCCTGCGAGCCGATCCCGGGGGCGGAGTACGAATCGATCGACGTGCCCGGGCCGCCGGCGGTGCCGCCGGCCGAGCAGCACCCGGACCTCAACCTGGCACTGCGCGGTTACCTGGTCACAGACGCCTTCCGCGGCCTGGTCGACTATGGGGGAGGGTTCGATCCGCTGGCCCCGCAGCTCTACACGCTGTTCGCCGACCTGAGAGTGCCCGAGTTCCCGAGCGTGTCACAGGTGTACGACTGGGATTGGGAGCAGAACTGCCGTGGAGAGCTGCTGGACGACTGGGATGTGACCTTGGCCGGGATGGCTGTGGCGGCGGGCGAGGTGCTTGCCCTGCCGGATTCGGGGTACGGCATCGGGGAGGGGTATGAGGCCCTGGTGCTGTACGCAAGTGAGACACGGATCACGCTCAAGTACACGCGGGAAGACCACGTCGTATACGGCTACACGATTCACGTCGAGAATGTGTGCGTGGAACCAAGCCTGCTGGACCTCTACCGGGCATGCAACGACGCGGGACGAGGACAGCTGCCGGCGCTGCGCGGGAACCAGCCGTTCGGCCGCGCCTGGGGCACCGAGATCGGCGTTGCGATCCGGGACGCGGGGACCTTCCTCGACCCGCGCTCGCGCAAGGATTGGTGGCAGGGGAAGTAGCGTGAAAGACCGCAGGAACGGGCACGAGGCCCAACATTGCGGCCGATGGCAGCATGGCCGGGCTGGGCACCTTGACACCTGCCCGATTCCGGGTAGAATCGTGCCGACCGCGATCACTGGGGCCCGGGAACAGGGAACCGGACAGCGCTGAGAGGCAAGACGTGACCCGACCGAGCCACTGCCGTGCCGGGCGGCCGGCATGACCCGGCCGGTCCGCAAGCTCTTCCGGCGGGTTGCTGCCCTGGGCGCCATACTGCGCGCCAAACCATGAAAGCCGAGGAGAAGATGACCCACATGCAGAGAAATCCAGAAATGCCGGGCGTCTGGACCGGCGTTGGGTTGGGATTGGCCGGCCTGCTGCTGATCCTGGTTCCGCCGGTGGCCAAGCTGGACATGATGGCGTATGGTTTCGCGATGCAGTTCCTGGGGCTGTTCCTGGTCCTGGCAGGGCTGGTCACCGCGATCATCTTTGGACTCCGGGCGCGCCGGATGAACGCTTTGCTGAGCGGGAAGAACCTGCTCGCTCACTGGGTCTATTCGACAGAGCAGCTGCGTGACCAGGCGGAGCGCGACTTTCGGCAGACCAAACAGAGGAACCGGATGCTCTTTCTGATCGTGGCGGGATGGATGGTGCTGCTCGTCGTGCTCTTTGTCGCCTACGGGCTCTGGCAGGGAGAAGGGGAGAACATGCCGCTGTTTGTGGGGATTATGGCCGGCGTCCTGCTGGTGGTGGGCGCCTTTGCCTGGGGCATGCCCTACATCCTGCGCCGCCGCGCCATGCGCAGCAGCGGCGAGGCGTACATCGCCACCAACGCCCTCTTCCTCAACGGCACGCTGCACACGTGGGGCATGCCCCTGGCCGAGATGGATGGGGTAGAACTCGTCGAGGACGATGGCCCGGCCCGGCTCGTGTTCCACCTGCGCTCGCTGTCGCGGACCAGCGCCACGCTGTACGATCCGTACACGGTCGAGGTGCCGGTGCCGCCCGGCGAGGAGGCGGCCGCCCGCCGCATCGAAGAGCATTTTCAGGCGCCTGAGTGAGCGGCCAGCCCAGCCCGTGCAAGGGAGGCGCTGCCCCGGCGGGCATTGCGGCGCCCTCGAGATCCCATGGCAGGAGACAGAATGGCAACCAATCGACGTGACCTCTTCTCCCCGGTAGAGATCGGATCGCTGGCGCTCAAGAACCGGCTGGTGCGCTCCGCCACGGCCGAGTGCCTGGCGACAGAGCCTGCGGGCGAGGCCACGCCGGCCCTGGCAGAGCTGTTCCGAGACCTTGCGCGCGGCGGCGTGGGGCTGATCATCACCGGCCACGCCTATGTGACGCCGCAGGGCAAGGCGCACCCGGCGATGCTCGGCGCCTATGGGGATGAGCTACTCCCCGGACTGCGGACGCTCGCGGAGGCCGCGCACGCCGAGGGGGGCAAGATCGCCCTGCAGATCAACCACGGTGGGCGGCAGTGCTCCCAGTTCAGTGTCGCGCAGCCGGTGGCTCCGTCGGCCGTGCCGTCGGCCTCCGGGCGCGTTCCACGCGAGATGAGCCGCGACGAGATCGTGGAGGCGGTCGAGGCCTTTGCAGCGGCGGCACGCCGCGCGAAGGAGGCCGGCTTTGACGCGGTGCAGCTGCATGGCGCGCATGGCTACCTGATCAGCCAATTCCTGTCTCCCCACACCAACCGGCGGTCGGACGCCTGGGGCGGGGACTTTGAGCGCCGGCTGGCCTTCCTGGCGGCGGTCAGCGAGGCGGTGCGCGGCCAAGTGGGGCGCGAGTATCCCGTCTTTGTCAAGCTCGGGGCGGCGGACAACCTGGATGAGGTGCCCGACGGCCTGACGCCCGAAGACGGGGCGCGCATCGCCGGCAGGCTGGCCGGCCTGGGGCTGGACGCCGTCGAGGTGAGCGGGGGCGCCAGCGGGCGGCGGGGAGATTTCAACAGCCGCCTTGGCGTCGGCTCCAAGGCACCCGAAGCCTACTTCCGGTCGCTGGCCCAGCGGGCCAAGGCCGAGACCTGCCTGCCGGTGATCCTGGTCGGTGGGCTGCGCAGCCGGGGCGTGATGGACGACGTGCTCGATAGCGGCGACGCCGACCTGATCTCGGTGTGCCGGCCCCTGATCTGCGAGCCTGACCTGCCCAACCGGCTCCAGGGTGGAGCGGCGGCTGCCTCGCGCTGCATCTCGGCCAACCGCTGTTGGCCGGCGGGGGCAGGCGAGGGCATCGGCTGCAAGTGCAAGCTTGAGTGAGCCGGCCGGCAGGCCGGTCGTCCAGGAGGAGGAGCATGCCTATCCCGCCCCATGTTGCCGCACTGCGCGCCAAGATCGGCCACGACCCACTGCTCGTGGTGGGCGGCTCGGCCATCGTCCGGGACGGTGCGGGCCGCGTGCTGCTGATCCGCCGGGGGGACAACGGCCGGTGGGCGCTGCCGGGCGGGATGATGGAGCCGGGCGAACAGATCGCCGAGTGTGTGGCACGAGAGACGCGCGAGGAGACGGGGGTGGAGGTCGAGGTGGTGCGGCTGGTGGGGATCTACTCCGACCCATCCTACGGGCACATCGTCCTGGAAAATGGTGACGAGCTGTACGTGGTCATTGCGTCGTTTGAGTGCCGGGCCGTGGGCGGGGCGCCGCGGCCGGACGGCGACGAGTCGCTGGAGGTGGCGTACTTTGGGCCGGGTGACCTGCCGGCGTCGGTACGGCCCTGGCACCGGATGCGGATCGAGGATGCGTTGGCCGGCCGGGAGGCAGCGTTTGTGCGCTGAGGCGCGGTATTGGCCGCGCCAAAGTTGACAAGCCGGTCGGGGCTGGGTATAATGGGGTTGCGTGCCCTCGTGGCGGAATTGGCATACGCACCAGGTTGAGGACCTGTGCCCGCAAGGGCGTGGAGGTTCAAGTCCTCTCGAGGGCATACGCGGTAGACCTGACAGGTCTTTGAGACCTGTCAGGTCTTTTTGTTGCGCCGCCGGTTGGGCGGTTGTCACCTAATCGTGGCCTGGATTCATGCCCCTCTCGCGATTGTCCACAAGAGGCATGATGAAATAAACGCCCCGGTCGAATAGGTCGGGAGTGGACAAGGACAGATGATCTCTCGCATGCCCTTCACGGCGGGTAGCGATGCCAGCGCGAGAATCTCCATGACCGATAGTGGACAGATCGGGCCAAGCACGCTACAATCCTTCACCAAAGAGACATAGGAGCCTGCCATGAACCGCTCACCCTCTCCTTTCCGCATCATCCGTACGGACTACCTGGCGTCGCTCGGCGCGCTGTTTCCGCTCGTCGCGTGGGCGATGGCGCTGATCACCCGCTTCTTCGATCCGCAGGCCACGGCGTTCTTCCTGCGCTTTGCGCCGGCGGTCACCGCGGCCGGGCTGGTGATGATCGCGTGGCGGGTATGGACCATCCGCTCGGTCGTCGGCGGCGGCACTGAGGTGCCAGGCGTCATCACCGGTGCCGGCTTTTTCCGGGGCCGCGGCCGTGTGGAATACGTGTATACCTACCGAGGTGACAAGCTCCAGGGCGGCAACTCGGTCCAGGCAAGCTCGGCCGCGCGCGCCCTGGCGCCCGGCCGAGAGGTGACCGTGATGGTCGATCCGCTCAAGCCGAAGCGTGCCTTTGTGCGCGAGCTTTACCTTTAGCCAGGGGGAGAGGGCATGATCCCGTTCGGTGGCACCTACACCAAGAAGCAGTGGGCGCGCGGCATCCGCCTGGCCATGCACCCCACGGGATGGGCGCTGGTCACGCGCCTGCTGGCGCTGGCGATCGCACTGGTCGGCATGGGCCTTGTCGTGTCCACCCTGGTGCAGGGGGAGGCCCCTGTGTCCAGGATCGTGCGGCTCGCCCTGACCATCCCCGTCCTGGCCTACTGGGCGGTGGCGCCCTACGTCCGCGCGTGGCGCGAGGCGGGCCGGCCATGGCGCGAATTCGGCTCCGTGCCGAACCTCCGGGGAAGCGTGTCTGGCGAGGGGGTCCTCTCGAATGCTTCGGCCAGCGGGGAGACTGAGAAGTGGGATACGTTTCTGCGGGCCCGCGTGCATGACGATATGGTTGTGCTGCTAGGGGCCAGCGGCCTGGCGACCGTCCTGCCGCGCGAGTTCTTTGCGACAGAGGACGACTGGCAGGGGTTCCGAGTCCTGGTGGATTTCAACGTCGTACGTCCGAAGTGATTCGAGATAGGGAGGTAGACAGATGCCGGTAAAGAAAGCTCCCCTGGCTGCCCTTGCTTGCCTGCTGATCCTGCTTTTGGGGCTGCCCGCCGGAGCCCCGGCCGTCCTGGCCGGGCAGGCGGACCCGGGCCCCTACGGCGCCGGCCGGCAGATCGTGACTGTTCCCCGCCCCAGCGGCGGCACCTTCACCGCCCAGTTGTTCTATCCCGCAACCTCCACCGGCAACGGCGCCCCCTACGACGGGAGCGGGGCACCCTACCCGGCGGTGACGTTCGGGCATGGCTTTAGCGTTCACCCCGACAAGTACCGCTCGACGTTTGAGCACCTGGCATCGCATGGCTACCTGGTCATTGCACCCGAGTCGTACACAAGCCCTTGGTTCCCCAGCCACCAGGCTTTTGCGAATGACATTCGCTACAGCCTGGACTACCTGGGGGCGCGCAACGGAGACGCGGGGTCATGGCTCTACGGCCAGGTGGACACAGCCCACTTTGGCATGGCGGGCCACTCGATGGGCGGTGGGTCGAGCGTGCTCGCCGCCGCGGTTGACCCGCGAGTGAAGGCCCTGGCGCTGCTGGCCGCGGCTGAGACGGATCCATCGGCGATTGCCCAGATGCCCAACATTGGCATGCCGGTGCGCCTGTTGAGCGGCAACGAGGACGGCATCGTCGATTGGGAGACCAACACGCAGGCGATGTACGACGCAGGCCGGCCGCCGCGCCAACGGCAGCTCATCCTGGGCGGTTGGCACTGTGGCTTCATGGACAGCAACATTCTCTTCTGCGACTCGGGCTCCCTACCGCGCGCAGAACAGCTGGAGATCACGCGCCGTGAGCTGGTGACTTTTTTTGACCTCTACCTGGAGCCTGAGGAGGGCAGCTGGCGCGAGGTGTGGGGGCCGGAGCGAGCGGATGACCCGCGCATCGCGCTGCTGTCGGAGCCCGGCATCGGCCTCAGCCCAGAGAGCCAGGCGGGGCAGGGTGCGCCGGGCACGGTCCTCTCCTACGAGATGACCGTCGCCAACCTCGATACGCAGGCCACAAGCTACACGATGCTGGCCGAGGACGACACCTGGCCGCCAGCGCCGGCCCCGTGGCCCACGAGCTTTAGCCCGGAAGAGACGCCCGTGCTCGCTTCGGGTGAATCGGTGCAGGTGACCGTACTGGTGCAGCTTCCGGGCACGCCGGGACTGGAGGAGACGATCCTGGTCACCGCGCGCTCGGCCCTGGACGGCGGCACCCGGCAGTATGCCACGCTGACCTCGGGCTTTGCAGTCCAGAGCGTGCACGTCGGCAATATCCGGCTCAAGTACCAGGTGGGCAGTGGGGGAGCCTACCGTCTCACGGGGCAGGTACCCGTGCTGGACGGAACCCAGGCGCCGGTGGCAGGAGCGTCGGTCACGGCCCAATGGACGCTGCCCAACGGCCAGGTGATCGTGCGCACGGCCGTGACGGCGGCCAACGGGGTGGCCCGCTTCCAGGCCAATTCGCGCCAGCAGGGGCTGCACATCCTGACGGTGCTGGACGTGCAGGCGCCGGGCTATGCCTACGCGCCGGAGCAGAACCTGGAGACGAGCGAAGAGATCATGGTGCCCTGAGGTCGGTTCCTGGGGACGCTCAGCTCGACGTGCCGTCTGGATCGTACGGCTGCCGGCGGGCGTGCGCAATCCGGCTGCGGGTGGCGTGGTTGGCGATCAGCATCAGTAGGACCGCCAGGAAGAGCGCTGCCGGCACGGTCAGGACCACGCACGCTGCGATGAGCAGCGCCACGACGAGCCCCAACGCAATCGAAAAGCCCGGCGTCACGATCACCAACCCCAACGCATGGCGCAGGGCAAGGAACAGCTTTTCTTCCTTCATCTCCAGGAGCATGGGGAACCAGAAGAGCTGTGCCAGGAGCCAGTAGAGGGCAACGACGGCCCATGCGGTCACAGCAATGACCGCCCATTGGCTCTCTATGACCACCATGTAGAAACGGATGTTGAACGCGATCAGGAAGAGGACGGCGGCGTTGGTCAGCGCCACCACGAAGGCCTTGGCCCAGTAGCGCCGCACCCCTGCGGCAAAGGTCCCCCAGCCGACGGCAACCCCGCGCGTGACCTGGTTGGCGACGAAGCAGAGGCCGGCCGAGAGGGCCGGCAGCGGGAGAAGGATGAGGAGCGCCAGGCCGAGCACCCAGCCGGGGCCGGCATTGCGCAGGCCAAAAAGGGGCACGGCCACGAGCAGCAGGTCCAGTGTCCACAGGACGTTGAGCGCTATCAGGAAGGCGAACTCGTCCCAAAGGTTTCTGAGGCTGCGCCGAGTGATGATCAGGGCATCGCGCATGGCTGGTCGGGTACCTCCTTCTGCCGGGCCGGTCGAGGGGCACTATAGCACCGGCGGCGGAGGCTGTCAAGGCGAGATGCAGCGTCACGGCGGGCACGACGGATACGAGGGCCCTGCTACGACGACGGACGATGGACCGTGGACGGCGCGAGGCGCACGCGATGGGACAAGGTGCCGATTGCCCGGAGGGCGGGGCGGCAAAGGTCCCGGGAAGGCGTTTGACAAGCGCGATCGCCCGTGCTATACTCTGCCGGACTGGGACCGAGCCGGGTCCCGGGCTTGACGCGGGATCCTGCTTGGGGGGAAGTGCATGCGCCTGTCCAGGCTGCTCGGCCGGACCTTTCGCCAACCGCCGGCCGATGCCCACCTGATCAGCCACCAGCTCCTGGTGCGCGCCGGCTTTGTGCGGGCCCTGGAGGGAGGTTCTTTCGCCTGGCTGCCCCTCGGCCGGCGGGCGATGCTCCAGTTGGAGTCGCTCGCGCGCCGTGAGCTTGGCCAGCTGGGTGCCCAGGAGGTCGGCGCCCCCGCCGGACGCTCTCTCTCGGACGCCGCTATGGCGGATGCCGTGGGCCGCGAGGTCGATTCTTACCGGCAGCTGCCGCTGCTGCTCCTGCAGATGGCCTCCCCGGCACAGCCCGAGCCAGCCGCCCGCGCCGGGCTCTTTGGCATGCCCGAGCGCAGCATGGCCGAGGTGGCGGCCCTGGGCCGGGCACCCGGGGCCGAGTGCGGGGCACAGGTGGAGGGAGCGCTGCGGGCCGTGATCGAGGCCTGCGACCTGTCGCCGCTTTGGGCGGGGGCCGGCCCGGGCACGCGCGCGGCGTATGTCCCTCACCCCGCCGGCGACAGGTGCATCGCTCGCTGCCCTGCCTGCGGACAGGCGGCAGAGCGATCCTGGGCCGCGCCGGTATGGACGCCGCTGCCCGGCGAGGAGGAGCTTCCCACCGAGTGGGTGGCAACGCCCGGCTGCGACACGATCGCCTCGCTGGCTGCCTTCCTGGACATCCCGGCGACGCGCACGCTCAAGATGGTCTTTTGCTCGGTGCAGGGCCAAGTCACCTGTGTCGTCATCCGCGGCGACCGGCAGGTGGACGAGGCCAAGCTGGCGCGCCTGCTGGGGACGGACAAGTATTCCCCCAGCCTGGAAGAGGAGCTGTCGGCCATTGGCGCGGTGGGCGGCTACGCATCGCCGATCGGCCTGGAGCCCGGGCGAGTGCGGGTGGTAGCCGACCTGTCGGCGGCCACAGGAAGCAACTATGTGAGCGGAGCCAACCGGGCCGGCTACCACATCCGGAACGTGAACGTGCCGCGCGACTTTGCGCCGGGCGAGTGGGCGGACCTGGCCCTGGTCGAGGCGGGGGACCCCTGCCCGGGGTGCGGTGCGCCCCTTGCGCTCGAGCAGGGGTTTGATCTGGGCCGCGCCTGCCCGGCGGCACCGGCCGGTACGGAGTACCAGGACGAGGCAGGGCAGAGCCAACCGTTGTGGATGGCCCATGGCCGGCTCGACCTGGTGCGCCTGCTGGCGGCCGTCGTGGAGGGGCACCACGATGAGTATGGCATCCGCTGGCCGGTGCCGTGCGCGCCGTATGACATCCACCTGGTGACCCTCGACCTGCGCGAAGCAGCGGTGGCGGCCGAGGCGGAAGCACTCTACGGCCGGCTGTCGGCCCAGGGGCTGGCCGTGCTGCTGGACGATCGGGATGCCAGCGCAGGGGTCAAGTTCAACGACGCTGACCTGATCGGACTTCCGCTGCGGCTGACGCTGGGCAAGCGGTGGCTGGCCGACGGCCAGATCGAGGCCAAGTGGCGGGCCGGCACGGAGCGCGTTAGGGTGGACGAGGCGGGACTGGCGGCGGAGGTGGACCGCCTGCGCCGGCCCGAGGGCCAGTAGGAGGAACGGGATGACGATCCTTCCTTTCCCCGATCAAGTGTATGTGGTGGTGCAGCGCATCCCGGCGGGCAAGGTGGCGACCTACGGCCAGATTGCCCGCATCCTGGGGCGTCCACGCGGCGCACGGGAGGTGGGTTGGGCGCTGCGCGACCTGCCCGACGGCAGGGACGTGCCCTGGCAGCGGGTGATCAATGCCCAGGGCCGGGTGAGCTTTCCGCCCGGAAGCGGGGGCGCCGCCGAGCAGCAGGCGATGCTCGAAGCGGAGGGGGTCGTGTTTCGCCCGGACGGCAGCATCGACCTCAAGCGCTATAGCTGGGAGGGCCTGGACCTGGGAGAGCAGTACGAGCTGCGCTCGGGAGAGGCGCCGGGCGAGGAGAACGCAGGGCAGCTGTCGCTGGGGATTTGAGGAATTTGGGGCGCGACGGGCGACGGTAGGCGGGTATGGAAACCCGCCTTACGAGGACGCCCACAAGGGGCTACGCTACGGGCTGAGGGCACATCAACGAAGAAAGAAGGAGACCTCAATGGCGAGTATTGAGCAAAAGGGCTACAACCGCGTAGTCAACGCCTGGTGCTGGTACGATTGGGCCAACTCGGCCTTTGCCACCACCGTGCTGGCAGCCGTGCTGCCCGTCTACTACAGCGGGGTGGCGGGCGCCACCCTGCCCAGCGAGGCGCGGGCGACGGCCTATTGGAGCCTGGGCCTGACCATTTCGCTGCTGATCGTCGCCATCCTTTCGCCGATCCTGGGCACGGTGTCCGATGTGATGCGGGGGAAAAAGAAGTTCCTGGCCGCGTTTGCCGGCCTGGGCATCCTGGGAACGGCGCTGCTGGTCCTGGTGAGCACGGGCGACTGGCTCCTGGCCTCTATCCTCGCCATCCTGGGCCGGGTGGGGTTCAACGGCTCGATCACGTTCTACGACGCGCTGCTGCCCCATGTCGCGAGGGAAGACGACCGGGACCGCGTGTCGGCGCGCGGCTATGCGCTGGGCTACCTGGGCGGCGGCATCCTGCTGGCCGTCAACGTGGTGATGATCTTTACGCTGGGCAACAACTGGGGCTCGCGGCTGTCGTTCCTGACCGTGGCGATTTGGTGGGCCATCTTCTCTATCCCCCTCTTCCGGCGCGTGCCGGAGCCTCCGACCGCGACGGAGGCCCTCAAGCGGGGGGAGAGTGTCCTGACCGCGAGCTTCCGGCGCATCGCACAGACCTTTGGCGACATCCGGCGCTACAAGGAGCTGTTCAAGTACCTGGTCGCTTTCCTCATCTACAACGACGGAATCGGGACGATCATCGGCGTGGCGGCCATCTACGGGGCAGAGCTGGGGTTTGGCTCTGTCGAGCTGATCCTGGCCCTCCTCTTGGTCCAGCTGGTGGCCGGCCCCTATGCGCTGATCTTTGGCAGCCTGCCGGTGCGGGAGGGCGAGGACCCCGCCGGGAAGACGGCTCGCTGGCGGCCCATCTACCTGGCCTTTATCCTCTTTAGCCTGGTCGCCCTGCCCCTGGTCGGGATCGGCGGCCGGTACCTGCTGCCCGGTACCCTCTCAGGCGCCCCCCTGCCGGCCTACGAAGCCACCGCCACGGCGGTGGGCCAGGGCACGTTCGCAGCGGGCGATGAAGCGCTGGACTATGCCGGCACATGGAAGAGCGAGACCGTTCCGGCCAAAGTGGTGAAGGAGAAGGAGGATGTGCTCTATGCTACCACGGCGGAGCCGGGTGCTCGAGCGGAGCTAACCTTCAACGGCCAAAAGGTCGAGCTGCTGTACAGCACCGGTCCAGACCGGGGCATCTGGGCGGTGGAGATGGACGGCAAGCCCCTGATCGACGACGAGACGGGCGGCCCGCTGACCATCAACGGCTACAACGAGACGGTGCGCTACGGCGTGCGCACCAAGCTGCAGGCAGATGCGCCGGGCATCCACACCCTGAGCCTGATCAACACCGGCGAGAGGGACGCCAAGAGCCAGGGCACGGTCATGGCACTGGCCCAGGCCAGCGTCCTGCCGCCGATCCGCAAGAGCAACCTGGGCGTGGTGCTGCTGCTCGTGGTTGCGGTGGAGGCGATCGGCTTCGGGCTGGCGCGGCTGCTGGGCAGGCCGCTCTTGGGCAAGCTGGCGGCCCGGTTGGACACGCGGTCGAGCATCATCCTGTCGCTGATCGTCTATGCTGCGATCGCGGTGTGGGGCTTTTTCCTGGACTCGGTGGTCGAGTTCTGGTTCTTGGCATGGATGGTGGCGGTCGTGCAGGGCGGGAGCCAAGCGCTGAGCCGCAGCATGTACGCGCACCTGTCGCCGGCGGCCAAGAGCGGCGAGTTCTTTGGGCTCTTTGCCATCATGGAAAAGTTCTCGTCGCTGCTGGGACCGCTGCTGTTTGCGGCGGCAGGGCTGATCTTTAACAACAGCCGGCCGGCAGTGCTGAGCCTGATCGCCTTCTTCATCATCGGCATCGTGCTGCTGCTCTCGGTCGACGTGAAGGAGGGCCACCGCGTCGCGAAGGAGGAAGACGCCAAGCTGGCGCAGGGCTAACGGGCACGTCCGCAGGCAGTAGGGACGAACATCGTCCCTGCTGCCTGTTCACTCCGAAGAAGCGCTGGATCACCGCATAGCCGGCGACCATCCCGACGACGATGCCGATGGTGGTAAAGTACTCGGCCACTCTGTCAAAGGCACATGATACCTCAAGGCCTACTTGATCTGGTTCGACGCACCTTTGCCCTGCCCCTGCGTGGCATCCACGGGGAAGCCCACTGGCACCGGGTGCACGACAATGGCCTGCGCCTGGCGGCGCGGACCGGTGCCGATGTCCACATCGTCGAGTTGTTTGCCTATCTCCACGACTCCTGCCGGCTGGGCGACGGCCAGGACCGGGACCATGGCCGGCGGGCAGCGGAGCTGGTCCGGAGCCTGAACGGAAGCCTCCTGGACCTCACCGGAGAGGGCCTGGAGTGCCTGGCCTATGCCTGCACCTACCACAGCGACGGGCTGGTGGAAGCCGGCGTGACGGTCCAGACCTGCTGGGATGCCGACCGGCTCGACCTGGGACGCATCGGCGTCCGGCCGAAATCGACCCGCCTGTGCACGCCGGCGGCGCAGGACCCGGAGATGATCGAGTGGGCGTGGGCCCGGAGCCGCTCAATGCCTCAAGAGCGGACTTGACGCGGCCGGGGCATGTATGGTATAGTTGCAGGCGTGAGAGACGAGGTGTCCATGGCCGTTCGAGCAACCCTGTGTTCGGTCGCAGACAAGTCCTGGGGCCGGCCGCCGTACCGCGGTAAGCGGGCCTATTGCTACGCGAGGACCCCGGGGCAGCCGGCCATTGCTTGAGAGAGCGCTGGCCGGCCCAGTGCAGAGTCACGACAGCCCCGGTGATCGAGACCGGGGCTGCTTTTTTGTGGGGCGGAGAGGAGAGACAGATGGAAGAGAATGTGTTCGACGTCCTATCGGAGCGCGGCTTTATCGAGCAGGTGTCCGACGCAGTCGGCCTGCGCGCCGCCCTGGAAAAGCCCGTCACCTGCTACGTCGGCTTTGACCCGAGTGGGCCGAGCTTCCACGTCGGCAGCCTGGTTCCGATCATGGCGCTGGCGCACATGCAGCAGCACGGCCACCGCATCATTGCCATCGTCGGCGGCGGCACGGGCATGGTGGGCGATCCCAGCGGCAAGACTGAGATGCGCAAGCTGCTGCCCCTGGACAAGGTCGATGCCAACGTCGAGTCGCTCAAGGTGCAGCTCGCCGGCCTGCTCGACTTGGAGGGCCGCGGGCTGTTGTTCAACAATGCAGACTGGCTTCGGACGCTCAACTATGTCCATTTCCTGCGCACGATCGGCGTGCACTTTTCGGTCAACCGCATGCTGGCGGCCGAGTCGTACCGCATGCGCTACGACGGCGAAGGGGGCCTGAACTTCCTGGAGTTTAACTATATGCTGCTCCAGGCCTACGACTACCTGCACCTGTACCGCACCTTTGGGTGCACGCTGCAGATGGGCGGCAACGACCAATGGGGCAACATCCTGGCCGGCGCCGACCTGATCCGGCGCGAGGAGGGCGTCGAAGTCCTTGCGGCCACCTTCCCGCTGATCACGACGGCGTCGGGCGCCAAGATGGGCAAGACGGCGAAGGGTGCCATCTGGCTGGACCCGGAGATGCTGTCGCCCTTCCAGTACTACCAGTTCTGGATCAACGTGGAGGACGCTGACACCGGTCGCTTCCTGGCGCTGTTCACCTTCCTGCCGATGGACCAGGTGCGGGATCTGGGCCGGCTGACGGGGGCCGACAGCCGGCTGGCCAAGGAGGTGCTGGCTTTTGAGGCGACCCGAATCCTGCACGGGGAGGAGGCGGCCGTCGAGGCCCGGGAGGCCTCGCGCCGGCTCTTTGGCGGAGGCGAAGCGGGGGATGCCCTGCCCTCCACCGAGCTGGAGGCCGGAGAGCTCGCGGCCGGAATCCCGGCTCCTGACCTCTTTTTCCGGGTGGGGCTCTGCACGTCACGGGCCGATGCCCGGCGGCTGATCCAGGGGGGCGGCGCCTACGTGAACGACCTGCCGGTCGCGGGGGTGGACGAGCGGATCACGCCGGAGGATCTCCAGGAGGGGACGATCCTGCTGCGCGCCGGCAAGAAGCGCTACCACCGGGTCGTCGTGAGATAAGAAGAGGGGCCTGCGGGCATGTGCCGCAGGCCCCTGTTGTAGTTAGAGGTCCTAGCCCAGGCCGGGCGTTGTGTCCCGCTTGCTCTGCCAGATCGACCAGACGATGATGGCAGCCAGGATGGCCATGGCGACGTACATGCCGGGCGTGCCCTTGTTCTCCACGATCAGCGGGGCAGCCAGCAAGCTGATCAGGTTGACGACCTTGATCATCGGGTTGAGCGCCGGTCCGGCGGTGTCCTTGAGCGGGTCGCCCACGGTGTCTCCCTCCACGGCAGCCTTGTGGGCAGGCGATCCCTTGCCGCCAAAGTGTCCATCCTCGACATACTTCTTGGCGTTGTCGAGCGCGCCGCCGGCGATGGCCATGAAGACGGCCAGCAGCTGGCCGCTGAGGATCACGCCGGCCAGGAAGGCCCCCAGTGCCTTGACGTCAAAGACCACGCCCACCAGGAGCGGCAGCGCAACCGAGAGGGACACCAGGGGGATGAGCTCTTTCTGCGCGGCGGCGGTGGTGATGCCCACTACCTTGCCATAGTCCGGGGTGACGGTGCCTTCCAGCACGCCCTTGACTTTGAACTGCTTGCGCACCTCGTTCACGACCAGGTTTGCCCCGCGGGCTACGGCGCGCAGCGAAAAGGCCGAGAAGATGAAGGGCAGAGCGCCGCCCAGCAGGAAGCCGATGGTCCCCGTCAGCGTCGAGACCGGGATGCCCTGTTCAAGGAGAGCCAGGAACTTTTCGGTGCCTATGGCAGCCAGGCCTCCTTGCTCCAAGGTCAGCGCATCGGCCACGAAGGAGAAGAAAAGGGAGGTCGCGGCGACCACGGCCGAGGCGATGGCGATTTGCTTGGTGATCGCCTTGGTGGTGTTGCCCACCGCGTCCAGGTCGGCCAGGATTTTCCACGCTTTCTTGCCGACGTGGGCCATCTCCCCGATGCCGTTGGCGTTGTCCGAGATCGGCCCAAAGGCATCCATGGCGACGTTGTTGCCGGTGTGGGAGAGCATGCCGATGCCGACCATGGCCACGCCGTAGAGCATATAAATCAGGCCATCGTTGCGAAAGATCAGGTAGCTGGAAGCCAAGGCCACGACGATGGCCACCAAGCTCCAGACGCTGGCCTCCATGCCCACCGCCAGGCCAGACAGGATGGTGGTGGCAGAACCGGTCTGGGTCGATTCGGCGATCTCGCGCACCGGCTTTTTCCGGATGGAGGTAAAGAGCGATGTCAGCGGGTTGAAGACGACGGCCAGGCCCACGCCGATGGCGTTGAGCGTCGCGAGCTGCCACTCCTGGGCGTAGAGGATGGAGAAGACAAAGGCCCAGACGATGGTGTTGATCGACGACACCTCGTAGGAGCGGAACATGGCCTCTTCGGCATCTTTGGCCCGCAGGAACTTGATGGGGAACTTTTCCCAAATGGGAACGGTAAAGGTCCCCAGGATCGACGAGATGACACCGATGGCGCGCACGATCAGGGGGTAGACAATCCATTGGATGTGGCCGGTCATGCCATACAGGAAGAGGCCCAGGATCAGGGTTGAAACGATGGTGACTTCGTAGCTCTCAAAGATGTCGGCGGCCATGCCGGCGCAGTCGCCGACATTGTCGCCCACCAGGTCGGCTACCACGGCGGCGTTGCGCGGGTCATCTTCGGGCAGGCCCTGCTCCACCTTGCCAACGAGGTCGGCACCGACGTCGGCCGCCTTGGTGTAGATGCCTCCACCGATCCTCATGAAGAGCGCCACCAGAGTGCCGCCAAAGCCAAAGCCCAAGAGGGCGTCGGGGGCTGCCTTGCCAAAGATCATGAAGATAATCGTGCCGCCGAGCAGGCCCAGACCGTCGGTCAGCATGCCGGTGAAGGTGCCGGCGCGGTAGGCTACCGTCAGCGCACCGTAGTAGTTCTCTTTGGCCGCCATGGCCGACACGCGGATGTTGCCCTCGATGGCGACGCGCATGCCGAGCTGGCCGACCAGCGTAGAAAAGGTGGCGCCGGCAATGAAGGCAAGCATGCGCCCAAAGCCGATGCCCAACCGCGCCGCCTGAACATTGCCGTTGAACATCTGCAGCGCTTCGTGACTTGGCTTCACGACATAGACGCTGAAGAAGAGGGCCACGGCCAAGACGACCAAGATGGGCAGAATCGTGCGCAGCTGGCGCCCGAGGTAGGCATTGGCGCCAATCTTGATGGCGCTCCACACCTTTTGCATGGCGGGTGTGCCCTTGTCCCGCCGCAGCGTGTCGCGCCAGAGCCAATACGCGTAGGCCAGGCTGATGAAAGCGACGACGATGACGCCCCAGAGCATTCCTTGCTCAAGGCCACTGAGGTCTGCCATTCCGATGTACCCTCCTCGATGAAGATAGATTTGGAGCAAGATATCGGGCCATTTTACTCGAGTTCTCGCCGGCTGTCAAATGAACGTTTTTTAATCTCTTGTTCATGTTCTATTAATCTAGGCATGGTATCCTCCCTGGGTTTTCGATTGCTCAATGAGCTTGCCCTGATGCCAAGTGCCCAAAACTGGGGGCTTCCCTTCTTCAAATTCCGTGGTATACTATGCAATAGGAACAGACACGCCGGCTCGGGGGCGGCAAGGCCCCGGCGCTGGCAACGCCGACTCTACGGTGGCACGGGAGGAGGCCAAAGTTGGCGGAGGTAGAATTGGAGCAAGAGGACATCTCTGCGACTCCTGTAAACATGCAGGAAGAGCCAAGCCCGATTGACCTACTGCTGGGCCTGGGGAGCAGTCAGGGCTACGTCACGTACGACGACCTGATGAAGGCGATCCCCGAGGCTGAGCTGAACATTGAGCAACTGGAGGATGCCTTGGCTGCGCTTATAGAGCGGGGTATCGAGATCAGTGATACAGAACTTGCCGAGCCGGTCATCGTAGAGGAAGAAGTAAGGAAAGAGGACGATATCGTGCAGAGTTCACCGGCGGATCTGGATCTCTCGGCCATCGACGTCGATGATTCGATCAGCCTCTACCTGAAGGAAATCGGGCGGATCCCACTGCTGACGGCCGAGCAGGAAGTGTCGCTGGCCAAGCGAATGGAGGCAGCCCGTGATGCCAAGAAGGGCCTGGCCAAAGATGGCAGACTGTCACAGGACGAGCGCCAGAGGCTGAGGGAGATCATCCGGGACGGTAAGGCGGCCAAAGAGCACCTGATCAAGGCGAACTCGCGCCTGGTGGTGAGTGTGGCCAAGAAGTACGTGGGGCGAGGGGTGCCGTTCCTGGACTTGATCCAGGAGGGCAACATCGGCCTGATCCGGGCGGTGAAAAAGTTCGACTACCACCGGGGCTACAAGTTCTCCACCTATGCCACCTGGTGGATCCGCCAGGCTGTGACACGGGCGATCGCGGACCAGGGCCGCACCATCCGAGTCCCCGTCCACATGTACGAGCAGATCAACCGCCTGGCACGAGTCTCGCGCCAACTGGTCCAGGAGCTGGGCCGCGATCCCACCATGGAGGAGATCGCGGGCGAGCTGGGCGTGACCGCCAAGAAGGTGGAGCGCACCATCAAGGTGTCGCAGCGGCCGCTCTCGCTGGAGATGCCGGTCGGAGAAGAAGACGACAGCTTCCTGGGCGACTTCATCGAGGACAGCGAAGCGCCCTCGCCGACCGACCAGGCCTCGCACCAGCTCCTGCGGGAGCAGATCGACTCGATCTTTTCGTCGCTCACGCCGCGCGAGGTGAGGATCCTGCAGCTGCGCTTTGGCCTTGTGGACGGCTATGCCTACACGCTCGAAGAGGTGGGGAAAAAGTTCGGCGTCACGCGCGAGCGGATCCGCCAAATCGAGGCACAGGCGCTGGGGCGGCTGCGCCACCCCAGCCGCAGCCGGAAGCTGCGCGATTTCCTGACCTAGCGCGCGGGCCGGAGGTCCACAGACCGCCTCGGTCAGAGACCTCCGGCGATCAGGAAGGCCCATGAGGGGCTGCGCTACCTCCTGAGAGTGGTTCTTGCACTCCCGCTGGCTGTTCTGTATAATGCACGTCCAGCCTAGAATGAGGAGCTTGCATGAGCAACAAGAAACGCTCGAACTCCCGCCCTGCCTCTCGCAAAGCAAAGCCGCAGCAACCAGGAGGTGCGGGGTCACTTGTCCTCCCGATCCTGGTCGGCCTCCTGGTCGTGGCATTCATCGCCTTTGCCATCGTCATGAGCGAAAAGCGACAAGGGACCACCACCACCGGGGCAATCCAGAACACCCTGTCGGTGCCGGTGGTTACGGCCCAACCGAACCCCACAGTATCCATTCCCTTCCCGGGCATTGAGCGGATTTCGGTGAAGCAGACCAAGGAGCAGATGGACAAGGGCACGGCAGTGCTGATCGACGTCCGGTCCCAAGCGGCGTACGACCAGTCACATGCGGCCGGGGCGCTCTCCTTTCCCGAAGAGACGATACTCGAGCAGTATACTCAGCTGCCAAAGGACAAACTGCTGGTCCTCTACTGCACCTGAGGCCAGGAACAGCAGAGTGCCCGTGTGGCAGCTCAACTGATCGACCTGGGTGTCACCAATGTCAAGGCCCTGCTGGGTGGTTACGGCGCCTGGCAGAGCAACGGAATGGCCATCGAGTCGCCCACAGCGCCCTAGACGTGTAACATGTCGCGGCTGAAATCTCGGACCGGCGCGCTCATCGCCGTATTGGCGTTGTTGGTCGGGCTGCTGGGGTTCTTCCTGGTCCGCTTCGTGGTCTCGAGCCGGTCGGCCGGCAAAGAGTCCGTCGCGGCGCGCACGATCCCCAATACCGACGTCAACCCCTACGGCGCCAACTTTTTCCTGGCGCGTGAGGTCGAGCCCTGGAAGCGGGAGCGAACGGTCGAGATGGCCCAGGCAGCCGGCATCGGCTGGGCCAAGCAGGAGTTCTCCTGGGCCGAAATCGAGCCGCTGCACAAGGGAGAGTTCACCAACCCCGTCACCGGCGAGAGCTACTGGGACAAGTTCGACGAAATCGTCAGCCTCTATCGCAGCCACGGCATCCAGGTGATTGCCCGGCTGGACAGGGCGCCTGCCTGGGCGCGTCCCGAGGGCAGCCTCGCCGAGGCGCCGCCCTCCAACATGGAAGACTATGGCGATTTCGTCTACGCCTTTGTCGAGCACTTTTCCGGCCAGGTCCAGTACATCCAGGTTTGGAACGAGCCGAACATCTACCCTGAGTGGGGCGAGCAGCCGGTGGACCCGGCGGGCTACGTCGAGATGCTGGCAGCTGCTTTCGAGCGGGCCAAGGAGGCCGATCCCGACGTCTACGTGCTGTCTGCCCCCTTGGCCGAAACGCTGGGCGAGCCTCACCCCGAGCCGGGCAAGTGGCGCTCAATGTCCGATCTCGATTACTTGGAGGCGATGTACCAGGCGGACGCGGGGCGCTACTTTGACATCCTCTCGACCAACGCCTTCGGCTTTGACCTTCCGCCGGACGACCCGCCCGACCCCGAGGTGCTGAACTTTCGCCGGGTGGAGCTGCAGCGCGCGATTATGGAGCGCCATGGGGACGGCGGCAAGGCTGTGTGGCTGAACGAGTATGGATGGAATGCGGCGCCCGATACTTTCACCGAAGAAGAGCTGACCTGGAAGCGGGTCAGCGAGGAGCAGCAGGCCGAATACCTGCTGATGGGTATCGACTATGGCCGCGCGAACTGGCCGTGGGCGGGGGTCTTTAATATCTGGTACTTTCGCCAGACCGGCCAGCAGTACAGCCCGGAAGAGCCGGCCTACTACTTCCGCATGGTGGATGTCGACTTTACCCCGCGCCGTGTCTACGACGGTGTGCACGACGCCACCCCCGGCCTGGCCGTGGCAGCCTCGGGCCACTTTGAGGAAACCAATCCCGCCGTCTCAGTCGATGCGGGCTGGCGCAAGCTGATTGCTGCCGAGGCGAGCGGGCAGTCGATGCTCGAGAATGAGGAACTGGGAGCGAGTGTTGCCTTCACCTTTCGAGGGCACTCGGTGGACCTGATCGCCCGGCAGGATCCGAGGGGCGGACGGCTGCTGGTCACGCTGGACGGCCGCAACGTCGATGGGTTGGCCACCGACGACCAGGGCCGGTCCTACATCGACCTGCAGGCAGATGCCATGGCGTGGCGGGTGCGCCTGCCCATCGCCGCTGGGCTCACACCCGGCCAGCACGTGCTGCGGCTGACGGTCAGCGGACTGAAGTTCTGCAACGTGGATGCCTTCGAGGTCAACGCCGGGCAGCCACCGGCCTTTCCCGTGGCCGCGGTGAGCGGGTTGGCCGCCGGCACCTTGCTCGCAGCCGCGGGGCTCGCCTGGGACCTGCGCAGCCGTCCCCGCCGCGAGCGATATTTCTAGCTTTCAGTCCGGCGGCCGGGGCGAGAGCTGCTCGCGGCAGAAGGCCAGCTCCCGGCGAAGGTGATCGAGCACCTTCCCCTCGTCCTCTGCCTCTAACGCCTCCGGGTGCAGCTCCACCGAGACGCTGCCGGCATAGCCGTCTACCGCCAGCAACCTGAGCAAGTCCGCAAGCGGCACCTGACCCTGCGTGGGCAGCAGGTGCTCCCTGCCCCCTGAGAAGTTGGAGAGGTGCACGTGGACCACGCGCTCCCTCCAGCGCCGGTAGACCTCCACCACGTCCAGTCCCCAGGTCGCCAGGTGGGTGGTATCCAGGGTCAGGTGGGGGAGGCTCCCCAGCGTCTCCAGGTTGTTGAGGGCATGGACGTCCAGGCGGCACCCCAGGAGGCGCTTGGCCGGCATGTTCTCCACGCCCACGCGAATGCCTTCTGCCGCCTCGAAGGCGGGCAAGCCCTCCAACAGCAGCCGCCGGTAGTCGGCGTCGCGCAGAGGGAATGGGAGCGGCAGCAGGAGGGGCTTGTGGTGCAAGCCGAAGAGCTCTACCTTGAGGGCCATCACGCGCATCGGCAGGTGGGCGACCACCAGCGGCGCGCCAACCTCGCGGGCCACGGCAGCCGAGGCGCGCAGCCGGCCGAGGGAATCGGCAGGCCAGCCGGGCACGTGGGGCACAAAGGGGTTGTGCACGGCGAGGACGGGCAGGCCGGTGTCCCAGCTCAGCCGGCGCAGGTAGGCCGGGTGGCGGCCGTCCCAGCGGTGGTCCATCAGCACCTCGACCGCGTCAAAGCCTGCCCGAGCGGCCAGGTCAAAGACACGGTCCATGCCGTAGGTGTAGAGTGAGCCGGTGGAGAGCGCAATCGGGATGGTGCCCATGCTGATCCTCACGCCGGAAAGAGGGCGGTCCAGATGAGGGCATCCAATACGCCGGTGTGCAGCGCAAAGAGCGCAGCCCCCGCTACGGCGGCCCAGTAGGCGCCGCGCGGCTGCCTTGGCCGGAGCCACAGCAGGGCCAGCAGCAACCCCACGGATGCCAGGGCCACCAGCGCCAGCACCAGCCGGATGGCAGCCCACAGGGCCGGGGCCGGCTGCTGCACCATGCGGACGGTCAGCGGCATCCAGAGTGCCGACGGGACCAGGATGGCAGCGAGGAGCAGGTTGAAGAGGCCGTAGCCAAGACGCCCGCCGACGCGGGCCTGGGCAGGATTGACGCGAAAGAGGAGGAAGTAGAGGAAGGCAAAGTACCCCAGCGCCGCCAGCAGCATGCCGGCAGTGTAGGCGGGCCGCAGCGAACCGGGCACGCCGCCCCACAGCGCATCGCCCGCTGCCGGGTTGCCCGCCAAGCCGAGGACGTAGCTGCCGAGCACGGCGATGCCGCCCAGCACGTTGATCGCGAGCAGCCAGCGCTTCTGGGGGTGCATGTGCGTCGCTCCTTGGCTAAACATTAAAGCGGATGTTGAGGATATCGCCATCCTGGACGACATAGTCGCGGCCCTGCAGGCGCAGGGTGCCCTGTTTGCGAGCGGCATCCAGCGAGCCGGCGGCGACCAGGTCGCTGTAGGCGACCACCTCGGCGCGGATAAAGCCACGGGCCAGGTCGGAGTGGATGGCGCCGGCCGCCTCCAGCGCGGTGGCGCCCACCGGGACGGTCCAGCTCCGCACCTCGTCCTCGCCCACGGTGAAGAAGGAGTGCAGCCCCAGCAGCCGGTAACTCAGCCGGATCATGCGGTGCAGGCCCGGCTCGGAAATGCCATACTCGACCAGGAAGAGCTTGGCGTCTTCGTCGTCGAGCTGCGCGATCTCGGCCTCCAGCCCGCCGCGCAGGCAGATGGCCTCGGTGCAGCGGTGCTCGGGGAGGAGATAGGCACAGGGGTCGGTGACGCCGTCGTAGCCGACGTTCAACAGGACAAGCACCGGCTTGCCGGTGAGGAACTGGTAGCCGCGGATGGAGGTCTTTTCCTCCGGTGTCAGATCGAGGTCGCGCAGTGGGGTCCCGGCTTCCAGCGCCTCCTTGAGGCGGCGCAGCAGGGCGTCCATGGCCTCGTCGGCCTCGCGCTGGGCATAGGCCTTTTTCTTTCCCAGGCGCTCGGCCAGGCGCTCCAGGCTGTGCTCGATGATCACCAGGTCGGAGAAGAGAAGCTCGAAGTCAATCAGTTCCAGGTCGCGCTCCGGGTCGACGCGGCCGGCGGGATGGGGGACATCCTCGTCCTCAAAGGCGCGCACAACGTGCAGGAAGGCGTCGTTCTGGGCGACGGCGTTGAGCAGCGGGCCGCTCAGCCCTCCCTCTTGGCCGAGCCCGACGCGCAGGCCGGCGATGTCGTTGTACTGGACTTGGGCGTAGCCCGTCTTGCGGGGGTGGAACATGGCGACCAGGCGGTCGATGCGCGGGTCGGGCACGCGCACCATGGCCGTGTTGGTCTCGACCAGGCCGGTCGTGTAGGACGCGGTCTCGACCTGGCTGTGCGTCAGAGCGTTAAAGATGGTTGTCTTGGTGCTGTTGGGCAGACCGATGATCCCGATTTGCATGCGTGCCTCCGTCAAACGAGGTCCTTACTCAAACACCACCACCTCTTTGCCGTGCAGCTTCTCCAGCACTCGGTCGGCGATGAGCTGCAGGCGGGAGGTGTCTGACACAAAGTTGAGGCTGTCCGTCGGCACGGTCAGCACGGGGCAGAGCCGGAAGCCCTGCGCCCAGGTTTCGTACAGATCGTTGAGCTGCGTCAGGTACTCGCCGGCGATCTTTTGCTCATAGTCCCGGCCGCGCTGCCGGATCCGCTCCTGCAGCACCGGCACAGACGCCTGGAGATAGATCACCAGGTCGGGCGGCGGCAGGATGGTGATCACCGTCTGGTAGAGGTCCCAGTAGCTGGCCCAGTCCCGCTCGCCCATGTGGTTCTGGAGGTAGAGGTTGCGGGCAAAGATCTCGGCATCCTCGTACACCGAGCGGTCCTGGACAACGGTGCCGGGGCGGTCGATGATCTGCCGGTGATGGCCCAACCGGCGGGAGAGGAAGTAGACCTGGGAATGGAAGGCCCAGGTGCGCATGTCGCGGTAAAAGTCGGCCAGGTAGGGGTTGTCGTCCACTGCCTCGAAGAAGGGCTCCCAGCACAGGTACTCGCTCAACATCCGGGTCAGGGTAGACTTGCCCACACCGACATTGCCGGCGACGGCGATGAACTTTTTCATCACTCCTCCAGGTGGCTTGGCCGGGAGACCGGCCACAGCAAAGCTACGACTCGCGCGCCGGGCTGGGGCGGCCGGCCGCGGTAAAGGTCAGCTCCGTCCCCAGGTAGATCTTGTCGCCCCAACCGACGCGCACGACCGCCTCGTTGTCGCGGCGCGCCATGTGGACCTCGACGACAGCCGCCCCGGCCTGGCGGGCACGCTCTTCCATCCAGGGCGTCATCTGTTCCTGGGCGCAGGCGACTGCCTCCTCCAGGAGGGCGAAATCGTGGACGCCCTCGGGCAGGTGCAGCCGCAGGGCGCCCCCCGACTCGTGGGGGGTGATCAGGACCTGCTGGCGCTGGATCACGCCGCCGGCGACCGCTCCCACGGCATTGGCCACCTCGGCATGGGGTGGAATGACGAGGCGCGTGTGGAGCATCTCGGCCATGCGGGGCATGTACGCTTCCACAGGGGCACCGATGGCCACCACAGGCCGGCGCAGGGTCAGGGCATAGCCCAGCTCGCTGTCGTGGCCGTCGCCCAAGGCGTTGCGCAGCAGGAGTGCGGCCGTCGGCTCCAGGCTCCAATCGGGCAGGCGCACTTGGTCGCCCAAGACTTTGGTCACAAGCGCGCCGGCTGCCCGGCTCGACACCCCCTCCACCACCTCCAGGCAGAACTCGGCTGCGGTGGCCCTGCCGGCCGAGCCACCGTGTCTCTGCATCGCCAGGATCTGCGCCCCCAGCCGGGCGGCCTCCGCATCCCAGAGGTCAAGCCGCCCGAGGGCATGCAGCGCGTCTGTCGGCGTGAAGCCGGCACGGATCACCAGGTGCTCAGCCGCCAGCCGGTCGATGCGCCGCAGCAGGAGCGCCCCGTAGCGGGACTCGCGCACCAGCGAAGAGAGAAGTGCCGGGCCCTTGGACAGGCGCCGCAGGAGGGCCGTCTCCTCGGCGTCGAGCGGGCGCCGGGGAGGACGCCGCGCCAGCAGGAACTGGGCAGCCACGTCCTCGCGTGACGGCACCTCGGCCTGGCGGCGCAGATCGGCCACGACGTCGGGGTGGAGGCCGGCCAACAGGCTGAGGGGCACCACCCGCTGCGGCCCGATCAGCAGCTCACGGTCGGAGGTCAGGCGGACGTGGCTATCGCCCCCCAGCCCAATGGTGTGGACGTCGACTGCCTCGACCATCGTCCGCCAGCGCCCAACCTGGGCACCCTCCGAGCTCAGCCGTGGGCGTCCGTCGCGCAGCGCGGCAATGTCCGTGGTGGTGCCCCCGACGTCGACTGCCCAGAATGCCCCGTCATTCAGATCGCCGCCGGCCAGGCGGGCCAGGTGCCATGCCCCAACGGCACTGGCCGCCGGCCCCGACAGGATCGTCTCGATAGGACGCTGCATGGCCCACTCGGCGCGCACCAGCGAGCCGTCGCCCTTGACCACCATCAGCGGGGCGTGGATCGCGCGCTCCGCCAGCGTGCGGCCGAGCGTCTCGACCAGCTCGCGCAGCAGCGGCACCAGCCGGGCGTTGAGGGCTACCGTCGTCGCGCGGCGCACCGAGTTGAGGCGGCTGGTCAGCTCGTGCCCGCAGGTGACCGGCAGCCCGGTGAGCTCCTGGATCAGGTCACGCGCCCGCCGCTCGTGGGCGGGGTTGCGCACCCCAAAGTAGCCCGAGACGCCAAATGCCTCTACGCGCTCGCTGCGGGCCAGGACTGCCTGCCGGAGGGCGGCCTCGTCCAGGGGCGCCACTTCATCCCCACGGAGGTCGTGCCCGCCGCCGATGTACACGACGTCGTCGGTCGCCAGCTCCTCCTGGAAGCCATACTGGCGCACGAGCTCGGGGTCGTAGCCGATCAGAACCAGGCAGATGGGGCTGCCCTGGCCTTCCACGATGGCATTCGTCGCCAGCGTCGTGGAAAGGGAGACGAGGCTCACCCGCGCCGGGTCGGGGGCGCCACAGGCATGAAAGACGCGGTCGATCGCCTCGCCGATGCCCAGGGCCAGATCCCGGCGCGTCGTCAGCGCCTTGGCGGAGCAGAGGACTTGTCCGGTGGAATAGTCTACGAGGGCGGCATCGGTATAGGTGCCGCCCGTGTCAATGCCCAAAGCGATGCTCATAGGACCCCTTCTCTTCGTGCCCCATTGTAGCACACCTCCCGCAGCCTGTCACCCTGGCCGAGGCGGAGGGCCAACCGACGGAGCCGGGCCCAGTTGGCGAATCGGTATGCGGGCGGGTATAATCCGGCCGGCAGCGGAGAAGAGAGCGAGCAGGATATGGACGACGAATCCCCTATCGAAGGCGAGCAGCCGCCTGCCGGCGAGCACCTGGCTCCGGCCGCAGGCCGCGCGCCCGATGCCAGGAGGGATTGGGCGGGCCGGCTGGCCGGCTTGGTGTCTGCCGCGGTGGTCGTGCTCCTGGCGGCGCTCCCTCCCCACGCGCTCCTGGCCAAGGCAGGCAGAGTGGGGTTTGCCATCTGCCACCAGATCCCGGAGCGGTCGTTTTTCCTGGGCGGGCACCAGCTGCCGCTCTGTGCCCGCTGCACCGGTACCTTCCTTGGCGCGGTGGTGGGGCTGGTCGCCATCTTGTTGCTGAGGCGCAGCCGGGCCAGCCGCCTCCCGCCGGCGGCGGTGTTGGCCCTGCTCGTCGCATTCACCGGTGCATGGGCGTTCGACGGCCTGAACTCGTACCTGACCCTTTTTCCCAAGGCCCCCCACCTCTACGAGCCGCGCAACTGGCTGCGCGTGTCCACGGGCATGCTAAACGGTATCACCCTGATCAGCTTTGTCTACCCCGTTTCCCGCTATACGCTCTGGAGAGAGTCGTCCGCGGAGCCGGTGCTCCGGACTCTCGGGGAGCTGGCGGCGATCGTCGTCGCCGGAGCGGGCATCGCCTTGGTTGTCCAGGCAGAGATCGGCGCCCTCCTGTACCCGGTGGCGATCTTCTCCAGCCTGGGGGTGCTGCTGCTCCTGACCCTCCTCAACGCCATGATCGCGGCGATCGTGATGCGGAGGGAAGGGTTTGCCCAAACGTGGCGACAGGCCCTGGTGCCGCTCAGCGCCGGGTTGGCGATGGGTCTGCTCGAGATCGCTGCGCTCAACCTGCTGCGGGCGTGGCTTGAGGCACGGCTCGGGCCGGGCTTCTGAGCGGCTATCGCCTCGGTCAGAGACCTTTGGCGAGCGAGGGCGGGGCAGCGACCGGTGCGATGGATACCCTAGGCTGACCGGTCTGGGGCGGCCCCCTTTTCCTTGCTCCGCGGCCGGAACACCAGCTTGAGAGGTGTTCCGATATAGCCGTAGAGGCGGCGGATCTGGTTCTCCAGGTAGCGCTCGTAGGAGAAGTGGAGGAGGCGCAGGTCGTTCACGAAAAAGACAAAGGTGGGCGGATCGACGCTCGCCTGGGTGGCATACAGGAACTTGAGCTCTTTGCCTGCCTTGTGGGGCGGCGGGTGGCGGACGATCGCATCCTCCAGGAGCCGGTTTAGTTCGCTGGTGGGAATGCGCCGGCTCCTCTCCTGGTACACCTGCAGCGCCAGCGGCAAGACCTTGTTGACTCGCTGCCCTGTGAGGGCCGAGACGAAAAGCACGGGGACATAGTCGAGAAAGCGGAGCTCGGTGCGGATGCGCTGGGTGAAGGCGTCCATGGTGTAGGTGTCCTTCTCGATCAGGTCCCACTTGTTCACCAGGACGATGATGCTCCGGTACTCCTCCAGCACATACCCGGCGACGTGGGCATCCTGCGCTGCGACCAGGTCCTGCGCGTCGAGCAGCAGCAGGACCACGTCGGCACGCGAGATCGCCTTCATCGCCCGGAGGACACTGAACTGCTCGATTCCGCGCTCCACACGGCCGCGGCGCCGGATGCCGGCGGTATCGATGAGCAGTACCGGTTGGTCCTGCCAGGTCAGGGAGGTATCGATGGTGTCCCGGGTCGTCCCGGCAATGGGGCTGACGATGGCCCGCTCCTCGCCGAGCAGCTTGTTGAGCAGGGAGGACTTTCCCACGTTCGGCCGGCCCACGAGGGCGACCTTGAGCCCCTCCGGCTCCGGCTCGCCCAGTGTGACGGGCAGGGCGGCCACGACCTCGTCCAGCAGGTCGGCTACGCCATAGCCCCCCAGGCCCGACACCGAGAAGACATCGCCGAGCCCGAGTGCATAGAACTCGCCCACGCCCCGCTCGCGCACCTGGTTGTCTGACTTGCTCGCAGCGACAAAGACCGGCTTGTTGGTCCGGCGCAGGACGTCGGCCACATCCTGGTCGGCCGGCGTCAGGCCGTCGAGGATGTCCACCACCAGCACGATGGCGTCGGCTTCGGCAATGGCGATCTCGGCTTGGTGGCGGATCTCTACGATGTAGTCGGAGGAAGAGGTAGAGAGCGGCACCAACTGGTCGCGGCCCGGGCGCTGCTTGTGGCTCTCCAGGATCTCCAGCCCCCCGGTGTCGATCAGGGTAAAGGGCACGCCGTTCCACTCCGAGTCTCCGTAGAGCCGGTCGCGCGTGGTGCCGGGGATATCCTCGACAATGGCACGCCGCTCGCCGATGATCCGGTTGAAGAGGGTGGACTTGCCCACATTGGGGCGCCCGACCAAGGCAACAATCGGTTTCATCATCAGTCCCGGACAAAGCCCATTTTTTCCGCGTGCGCGTCAAAGCCGCGGTCTGGCGTCTTGATCTCCCCGAACTTGGACTCGAAGATGCCGAGGTTCTCGCCCAACGCCCGGTGAAGGAGCTTGGCATTCATCGGGGTCAGGACGATGCGGGCATACACCTTGGCCTTTGGGACGTTGGGCAGCACCCGGGCAAAGTCGATGATGATCTCTGACGGCGAGTGGGTGATCAGGGCAAAGTTGGAATAGGTCGCTTCCAGGTCGGCCGGAAGCTCGATCTGGATGGGCCGCTGCTGCGGCTGCGGATTGCTCATGGTGTACCTCCGAAAAAAAACGCCGCCCGTCCTGGGGATGAGCGGCGCGTAGACGGCCACGGGTCGTGCAGTATCCTGCCGGGCTGCTCGCGCCGCTGTGCCTCGGGGCACAACGGACCCACACAGCCGGCAGAGATCCTGCCTACACAAGTAGAGCCGGTCGTCTGCTAGAAAGGCAGGTCGCCGACGTCGTCTAGCTCAATGGTCTCCTCGCCGGGAGGTGCTGCGGCGGCGGCGCTGCCCTCGCCACGGCCGCTCATGAACTTGACCGTGCGCGCCGTGATCTCAAAGCTGGCGCGAGTCACACCGTCGTTGCCGGTCCACATGCGCGGGTTGAGCTTGCCTTCGGCCGGGGTGCCGGCGATCTCGCCCTCGACGAAGAGCAGCATGCCCTTGGTGACATACTGGCTGACCATCTCGGCGAGTTGGCGCCAGCAGGTCACGCGCCACCAAGTGGTCAACTCCCAGTTCCTGCCGTTGTAGGAGTCCCTCCAGCCGGCAGGGCAATCAGGTGTCCTGGCCTTGCTCACACTGGACTTGGTGGCCAGGTTGAAGGAGGTCACAGGAGTGCCGTCCGGGGTATAGCGCATCTGTGCATCCGCGCCGACATGACCGATGAGGGTTACGCGTTGGAACATTGCTCGTCTCCTTTCTATGCAGTAGGTGCCCAGATGGGCAATGGGGCAATCTGATCCCGATCTTAGCGCAAATCGCCCGGCATGTCAAGGCGGCCGAGCGCATCCGGCAGATGGGCCAGATCCTCCAGAACGTGCCCCAGAGGGTGGGCAGAGACTGCCTGGGCGCACCAGTCGGGCGTGTAGGGCGTGCGGAGGAGGAAGAAGGGAATGTCCATCAAGAGAGGAAGGGCGCCGGGCAGGGAGAAGGTATCGGCCACGACCGCCAGCGGCGAGCCGCCGGCCGCCGCAACAAGAAGGGCACGGTGGTAGGCCGGGCGCCGCAGGTCCACGCTGCGCTCTGGAGACACCGGCCAGACCTGGATGTCGCCGAGGAGCGGGTGCGGAAAGCGGTGCGTCCAAGTGGGGTCCATGTCGTACTGGCGCGTGTCGCCCAGGATGTCGGCACCGGCTTCCAGGTGAAGCGTCTCCAGCAGGCGACGAACCTTGTCGCCGAGCGAGTTGGTGAGGATGAGCGGTTGGCAGCCCGGCCGGGACCCGAGGGCTTCCAGAAGATGGCGGGCACCGGGACGGAAAGCCGGCGGCAGCTCGGCCGTGTGGCGGTGGAAGAGATGGTTGATGCAATCGGCTACGGGATCGTACTCGGCGTTGGGAAAGGCATCAGCCACCGATTCCAGGTAGGTTGGCTGCTCGCTGAGCAGGGCCTGGAGCGTCGACGTGTTGAGGATAAAGGCCCCCTCGTCGCAGTAGGAGGTGAGCAGCCCGCGCACCATCCAGCCGTGCCGGTGGGGTGCCCGCAAGAGCCGTGCACGCGTCTCCTCATACTCGACCTCCAGCCGAGGGCGAGGCACGCGCAGGATCTCTCCGGCCAGTGTGTCCAGGCAGCGTTCGGCCAGCGGCCGGGCCTGCGTCTCCTCTGCGGTCAGCGTCCCGTCAAAGTCGATGATGACTTTCACGTCAGCCGCTCGCGCGCGCGGGCGCTGGCGTAGTCCATGGCCCAGACCATGACCACGATCGCCCACACGGCCATGCCGGCCGCGTCGTACTGGTTCAGCTGGACGTTCTGGCGGAAGAACTGGCCGATGCCTCCGCCGCCGACGTAGCCGATGACCGTGGACATGCGGATGTTGATGTCCCACTGGTAGAGGATAAAGGCCAGGAACTTGGGCACCAGTTGTGGCACGATGGCGTACACGAGTGTCTGGAAGCGGTTCGCGCCGGTGGCGGTGATCGCCTCGACGGGTCCTGTGTCAATCTCCTCGATCGTCTCGGAAAAGAGCTTGCCCAAGTTCGGGATGTTGTTGAGAGCCAGCGCCAGCACGCCGGCAAAAGGGCCAAGGCCGACCCAAGCCGCGCAGATCACGGCCAGGATCATCGGCTCGACGGAGCGCCACAGATTGAACATGGTGCGGAAGGCATAGTAGACGGCCCGGCCAACCGGAGTCCTGCCGGTGATGTTGCGGGCAGCGAAAAAGCTCAAAGGGATGGCAAAGATCGAGCCCAGCGTCGTCGCCAGCAGCGCCATCAGCAGCGTGACCAGCGATAGATCGACCACCTCCTTGAACTCGTCACTGAGCCGCGGGCCGCCGACGATCTCTTTCCAGACGATTTCGACCCTGCCCGGCTCTGCGCGGCCGGTGGCTGCATCCACCACCATCAAGGGGCTCACTTTGGTCTCGAGGGTGAGGCTGCCCGTGGCGTCCGTGGTGCAGCAGTCCTGCTTGATGCGCAGGAAGGCTCCGTCGGACAAGGCCCAGCGAACGGAAACAACGGCATTGGCTGGCAGATCGGTGCCACGGATCACCAGCGGATCGCCCACCGCGCCACAGGTGAGCGACAGATCCACCCGTGCGCCGCCGGCCTGGGCGGCCTCCTGCTGGCCGGTTCCGCAGGGCACCGGCAGCGTCACCCCGACCGTGTGCTCTTCGGTGGGACGGGTAAGCAACTTGGGCATGGCGAAATCGCCCAACATACGCAGGCCGTCGGGCGTACCTTCGACGAGGTCGAAAAGGCGGACCCGCGCGACGCCCCAAGACCAGGCAAAAGCGACCGCAAACAGGGCCAACACCAGGCCGGTGACCACGCCCCGGCGCAGCGGGCTCGCCCTCCGGGCGACGGGCGTGCCGGCGATGATCCGCTCGCGCAGCCAAGCGGAGGTATAGTCCAGGATGGCCACCACGAGCACGATGGCAATGATCGACGTGGCCATGGCCCGCAGGTTGTTGAGCCGGATCCACTGGATGAGCAGGAAGCCGAGACCTGCGTCGCTGATCAGGCCGATCACGGTCGACATACGGACGTTGATGTCCCAGCGGTATAGAGTGAAGGAGAGGAAGGTGGGCACGATCTGGGGCAGGACAGCATAGACGATCACCTGGAGGCCATTGGCGCCGGTGGCGCGCAGGGCTTCGATGGGCCCTGGGTCGATCGACTCGATCGATTCGGAGTAAAGCTTGCCAAGCGCGGCAACCGTGTGGAGAAAGAGCGCCAGCATGCCGCCGAAGGGGCCGACCCCGACCCACACAACAAATACGATGGCCCACATCAGCGTCTCGATCGAGCGCACGATGTTGAGGAGCGCCCGAACGACAAAGTATATGGTACGCGTGAGGCGGTTGCCGCTCATCAGGTTGCGGGCGGCCAGGAAGCTGATCGGGATAGCAAAGATCATGCCCAAAACGGTGGCGATGAAAGCCATGGCCACCGTTTCGCCGATCTTTTCGAGCACCAGGCTGAGGGTCTGGGTCGGCACCCAGCCGCCATAGGGAATGTGCTGCTCGACAATGATGGTGTGGGTTTGCGTTTCGCCCTCTTCGGGCAGTTGGGTGAGCGGCACGGCCAACGGCACCTTGAAGGTGGCAACGAACGCGCCCCCGTCGTCGGTGACAAACGTGACCTGCCGGCCATCCTGGATAACCTGTTGAAGGTCGCCAATGGGGTTCTGCCACCACAGCTCACCCTGCGAATTGGCGACGTACCCTTCGCCCTGAACCTCGATCGTATCACCCACATTGGCGCACGGTACCCCGACCGTTACGCTGGGTTGTTTCGAGGGGAAGGCGCCAGGCGCGGGCAGAGGATCGATGCACGGAACCTGGAAGGGCACCGTGCCGCGCACATCCTGGGTGGGGTGCGTCATCAACTCCGGCTCGGTCAGCGCCCTCAAGTAGGGCATGACGCCGGGCAGCCCGGTCACCATGCGCGCAGGCCGGACATCGGTGGCCTTGAAGCCTAGGCCATAGACGATCAGCGCAGCGAGGAGCAGAGGCGTACCCAGGCGGGCCCTGTGCCCCGCCCGCAGGCGATAGGCATCCCACACGCCCCAAAGCCAGATGGCAACCAGGGGGGCCACAAGGACAGTGGCGCCCTGCCAGAGGATCAGGGCAGCGAGCACGAAGATGGCAATGAGCAGGGCAATGCCCCGTCCTCGCTCGCGCAGAAGGAACTGCCCGCTGCCGGGCAGGACCAGGGAGAAGAGAGGCGGCAGGAACCCCGGCAAGCGGGAGCGGGAAGGCGCGCCGTTGCGGTGCTGGTTGTTCATGCTGTGGGCCCGCCTACTGCCGGCTCTGGTCCAGGCCGCCTACGTTCACCATCTCTGCCTCTTCTCCATAGACTTCCTTGAAGCGCTCGCGCGTGAGCTCTGCCGGCAGGCCGTCAAAGACCAGCTCGCCTGCCTTCAGGCCGATGACGCGCGAGGCGTAGCGGTGGACCAGGTCCAGGAAGTGGAGGCTGCAGAGGACTGTGATGCCATCCTGGCGGTTCAGAAGCTCCAAGTACTGGAGGATCGAATGGGCCAGCACCGGGTCGAGGCTGGCGACGGGCTCGTCGGCCAGCATGAGCCGCGGCTCCTGCATCAGGGCGCGGGCAATGCCCACGCGCTGCTGCTGCCCGCCCGAGAGCTGGTCGGCGCGGTTGTCGGCCTTTTCGGGGATGCCCACCCGCTCCAGGGCAGTCTGGGCGCGCTCCTTGTCTTCAGCCTGGAAGCGATGGACCAGGCTCCACCAGGGATCGGCATACCCGAGCCGGCCCGATAGCACGTTGGTCATGACCGTGCTGCGCTTGACCAGGTTGAACTGCTGGAAGATCATGCCGATCTGGCGCCGGATGTGGCGCAGCTCGGCGCCCTTGGCCGCGGTAACGTCTACGCCGTCCCAGGTGACACGCCCTTCCGTGGGGTCGATCAGCCGGTTGATGCAGCGCAGCAGGGTGGACTTGCCCGAGCCAGACAGGCCGATGATCGCCAGGAACTCGCCGTCCTGCACGGTGAAGCTCACGTTCTTGAGCGCTACGGTGCCGTCGGGGAAGACTTTGGTGAGGCTCTCGACTCGCAGCAAGCGGTTCTACCTCCCTGTCGTTGCACAGGGGTGCAGGGCGCTGCACCCCTGCGGTGATATCGAGCACACAAGAGAGGGAGAGAGGCGAACCTCTCTCCCTCTGGCCGATCTGCCTAACCTACTTGACCAGGTCTTCGATATTGATGCCGGCCTTGCTCAGGTCGGCCCGGAAGCCATCGTAGAAAGTGTCGTCGACTGCCTGCAGCCCGTCGATCGAGTAGAGCGTATTCAAGGCCGCCACGCCCTCTTCCGAGCCGGCGATCTCGAGCAGGGCATTGACGATCTTTTCCCGCAGGTCAGCCGGAAAGTCCTTGGCAAAGTCCACACCGTCGTTGGGGATATCAGTCGTGGTAGCCAGGATGCTGACCTTGTCCTTCACATCGGGGAAGTCTTTCTCAATGGAGCTGCGGGCGTCGGAGTAGACGGCTCCAGCATCGCAGTCGCCATTGTAGACGGCCGTGACTACGTTGTTGTGAGAGCCGGCTTCCACGGTGTCTGCAAAGTCGGTGTCGGGGTCAAGGCCATTGGCCTTCATGTAGATGCGCGGGATGATGTAGCCGGAGGTCGAGTTGGGATCGACCCAGCACATCGTCTTGCCCTTGAGGTCGGCGAGCGTCGCGATGCCGGCGTCCGCCCTGACGATGATGATGCCCTTGTAGGTAGTGGATCCGAACCGCTGGGTCGCCAGGCCCACTTCCGCCCCGCACTTTTCGTTGGCCAGGATATAGTTAAAGGTGTTGAGCCACGCAATGGGGGCCTTGCCGGCGCACATCGCCTCGCGCACGGCGGCAAAGTCGGTGCCGACGTTGGCGGTGATGACAAGCCCGGTCTTGTCCGCAACCATCTTCGCCAATGTGTCACCGCTGGCGATGATCTCCTGCGTGTCGCCGGACGGGACGAAGGACATGATGATGGGGTTTTCGGCGGTGCCCAGCTCGGGCTTGCCACAGCCGGCCAGGACGAGCGTATCATGCTGACAACCAACAGAACCAACCAAAGACTCTTCTTCATTGTTCCTCCTCGATTTTTGCTTCACCAGATGCTACAGAATGGAGGCCACGTCATCGTTGAATTGAGTTGCTAAGGCGTATCACCTCCTTTGCTCCTGGATCGACCGGCCCCATGCAGGCCGAAAGGTTCTGGTCCGTCCATCCCTGACGGACCCTCCCCATCCTACACCCGGATGAATGCCTTGACAAGTTGCCAGTTGGGGGAACGCATCGCCGGCAGGCAGCAGGCTACACCGTGCGCTTGGCCCACAGCCAACATGCCGCAAGCCCTGCCGCAAGCCAAACAGAGGGTTCTATCCCCTGTGGCCCCACGGTCGGGTCAACAATCGTGAGAGGGATCGGCGTGAAGGTGAGCACAAGCAGCAGCAGGGCCGCGCCCGCCACCCACTTGCGGCGGCGGTCCAGCTCCGTCACGCCGTCGAGGGGCCCGGGGTGCCGCTGGCCCATCACCAGGACCAGAAAGCCCCAGATCAGCCAACCCTGCCAGAGGATCACGCCGAGGGCAAACAACAGAAAGACAAGCGGCCAGGCGATGCGCTGCGCCCGCTCGCCCAGGATGCTGTAGACGATGTGACCGCCGTCGAACTGCCCGGCCGGGATCAAGTTGAGGCTGGTGACCAGCAGCCCGGCCCAGCCGGCGAAAGCCACAGGGTGGATAAAGACATCGAGTCCGCCGCCGGGGAGCCACTGCCGAAAGATCAGGAACTTGAGTCCCAGGTAGAGGAGGGAGCTGCCCTCCAACATGTAGGCCTGGTCGGTGACAATCTCCTTTACATGGGAGAGCGATAGGCCGATCAGCAGCACCGGGATGGCAACCAACGTGCCAACGATCGGTCCCGCCGCGCCGACATCGAGCATGACCCGCCGGTTGGTGACGGGTGCCTTCATCAGGATCACGGCGCCCATGGTCCCCAGCACGTTGCCCAGGAAATCGGGGAGGGGCAGGGGAATGAAGTAGGGCAAGCTGCGCGCCACCCCGTGGTGCCGGCTCACGAAATAGTGCCCCAGCTCGTGTGCCAGCAGGATGGAGAGAAGGGCAAGCGAAAAGGGCCAGCCGCTCCAGAGGTGGAAGAGAGGCCACCAGAGATCGTCGGCCGGGCGCCCTTCGGCCATGCCGGCCCCTGCATAGAGCGTGGTCAGGATCGTCGCGCCAAAGAGGAGCGCGTGCAGCCAGTATCGTGGGCGGGCGTCTTGTGGCACTACGCCGGGGACGGCCAGCAGCGCCTGCATACGGCTCTCGCGGTCGTGTCGCAGCCAGGCGGTGTATCCGAGGTCCCGCAGCCGCGCCGAGATCTGTGGGAAGGCCTGCTGGGAAGGAGCCTGCAGGAACCCCCGCAGGCGGATCGCGTCCGGCTGCCCGGGCAGCCCCACCGTCACATCGTGGACCGTGAAAAGCTCGGCAACAGCCGACTGGATGCGCTGCGCCGATCCGAGGGAAGACGGCGTTTCTTCAGGTTGTGTCATTTGTTGCGTCCCCGCAGTTGTTCAGCTCCGGAACGCCCAGGTGCCCTTGCTGCTGCCGTCCGGCGCTGGTATAATCAGGCACGCGGGCCAGTATACCACAGGCAGCCTGAGGCGCAAGCCGGTCCCTGGGGTCCCGCGCAGAGGCACATACAGATGACACGTAGCTCCCAGGCATCACCCAGGTCCCGCCGGCGGCTCGCCTGGCTCCTGTGCGCCGCCGTCGTGCTGGCGGCTCTGCTGGGTGGGGCCTGGCTCCTGCGCAGCACCCATCCGAGTCCGGCGGTGACGCCCAGCCGCACACCTTTTGCGGCCACCCTCGTGCCGACCTTTACTGCGACATCCCCTGCCAGCCCGGCGGCGTCCGTTCCCGATCCCACTGCCACACAGGCAGAAGCCCAGGCCACGGCGCCTGCAGACGCCAGCCCAGAGTCCCCCGGGATAACACCGACGGTCGAGGCGCCGCCGGTCGATTTCACCTGGGCAATTTCGGATACGCGGCACTATTCCTTCCACTATGCGCCCGGAACGGCCGCCGGGCGTGACCTGCCGCAGATTGGAGCGCTCGCCGAGGCGGCTTTCCGGCGCACCCGGCAGGTGCTGGGCACGGAGTTCGATGGGCGGATGAAGATCTATTTCGTGCCGCGCGTCTTTTGGCAGGGCGCTGCCACCTATGGCGACAAGGTGCAGCTCATCTCCTACCTGGACCGGAACTACACCGAGGTCGAGATGTGGTCCTACTTCACGCACGAGGGGACCCACGCGCTCGCCCAGGACCTGATCCTGCCCAAGGAAGAGGGCGGCCCGGACGGCGTGCTGGTGGAAGGCCTGGCGGTGTGGGCCAGCGGCGGTCACTATGGCGTGGAGCCGATCGATGCTTGGGCGGCCGTGACGGCTGCATCCGAGAGCTACATCCCCCTGGGCAGCCTGCGCGCCGGGCCTTTCTACGACTTTCAGCATGAAATCTCCTACCTGCAGGCGGGATCGTTCGTCAAGTACCTCGTGGAGAGGTACGGATTGGACAAGCTGAAGGATCTCTACGGAGAAGCCACCGGCCAGGCGGAGCAAGACGAGGCGCTTGTGGCCCGCCTGTACGGAAAGGGCTACGATGCCCTCGAGGCAGATTGGTTGGCGTACCTGGAAAGCCTCTCCCCGACGGCCGAAGAGGCCCGGAAGTGGGACCTGGTCGTCCGCTCCTTTGACCTTATGCGCCGCTACGAGACGCTGATGGACCCCGATGCCCGGATCTTGCCCAACCAGTCGCCGACCGACTGGACCAGCGACACGCTCAAGATCTTTCTGCACCAGGAGCAAGCGCCCGCGAACGTGGTGCTCGAGACGGCCCTGATCGCTGCGCAGACACACCTCAGGAACGGCGACCTGGACCGGGCCTCCTCACTGCTGGAGGACGTGGAGGCTTCGTTGGACGCCGGCGGTCCGTTGGTGCGGCCGTCCCTGGAGGCTCGCCTGCAAATCCTGGAGCTGGTCGAGAGTCAAGACAGGGCCGTGCTCCGCGCCGACATGGAGGCCTACCTGGAGACGTGGGACCGCACCCACGAGCCCTCCTCCACGCTGGTCGGGATGCTGCAGCTGCCCTTCACCGCCTACTGGCAGGAGGTTGTCCGGTTGGATGTGGCGGCAGACGGGCAGAGTGCCCAGGGTGTGATCGCCGCGCACGCGGAGGTCGACGGAAGCGAATACGCCGAAGATGGCCGGCTTGTGGCGGTGACGTTTGTGCTTCAGGGCGGCGTCTGGTCCATGGCAAGCCGGGAACCGATGGAGCCGAGCCTCGGTTTTCCACCCCCATAACCCCGCCAGGGCGGGCGTTTCCCCTCCGTGGCCGGTCCAAGTGGGGGACGCGGCGAACCCATCCCGGCCGCGCGCGCCCACGACTGCTTACTTGCGCCGGGCCACCAAGAACCAGAGGATGGCTGCCAGGGCCAGCGCCAGGGCACCCGGGCAGAAGCAGGCGACCGTCGAGGCAAGCAGCATCTCCTGCCTGGAGTACCCCTCCACGGGAACCAGAGACACGACCAACCCCAGGCCGCACATGCCCACGGCAACCACCGCTGCCAGGATGGCGATGACTTTGGACGCGGTGCGCCACGCTTGAGAAGGGCCCTTGGGAAGGGCGGGAGGCGCAGGCAGTGGGGGTGCACTCGCCGGTCCCACAGGAGCGACGGAGATCTCAGGCTGCGCCGGCGGGAGCCCCGCAGTCAGCGTGGGGCGCGGAGCCCCACACTCGCCACAGAAACCATCCTCGGGGGCCAAGGGAGCACCGCAGTTGTCGCACAGAACCGTTTCGGCCATCATCTGTCCTCTCTAGCAGGTAGCTTCCAGCTCAACGCCGGGCCTGGCGATGAGCAGCCGGCGCACCTCGGTGTCGCGCCCGCCAAAACGGTACTTGTAGTCCTCGTTTCCGCGGAGAAAGTCGAACTTGGGCCGGCCCAAGGCAATCGCATGCTCGATGCAGCGCGCGGTCACCACCCAACCGGGGCTCAGGTGCGAGAATTGCCCCGGATCGTACCCCGAGTTGTAGACGAGGACCGAGCCGCCGTAGTCAAAGTTGAGCAGGCTGGCAGCCTTCCTGCCGTCCATTTCGACGAAGGTGAGCTGCAGCCAACCCCGCGCCCGGAGCACCTGGGCAACGTCGAAGAAAAAGCGCTGCATCTGCGGGTCCATGAACTTGTCTTTCTCGGGGGTGGACTTTTGGTGGAGCTGGATGAATGTCTCCATCTCCTCCTGCAGGTTATGCGCGTCCCCTACGACGACAAAGCGCGTGTCGGCCTCGCTGTCGGCGCGCCGCAGCTTGCGGCGAACCTCGTGGCGCTGCTTCTTGTCCAGCATGCCCAAGTACTCGTCCCATGTGGCCGGCAGATCGATAATTGGGCACACATCCTCGGTCTCGACACGCGTCTGGAAACCGCGCGCAGCGGCCAGCGCACGCAGACGCACCGGCACGAGCGACTCCTGGGGGAGGTTGCACAGGTCGAGGACCTGCCAGGGGGGCGCGTCGCTCTGAAGATAGTCCAGGAGTGCCTGGTAGACGGCCTCCTCCTGGCCTCGCTCTACGATCAGGTCGAGATAGTCCGACACGTCGCGGCAGCCGATCACAGAAAGAGCGGTCTGGCCTTGATCGGTCCGGGATACGAAGAGGGGCGCGATGCCTATTAGGCGGCCATCGTCGCCGGAGCGAAAGCCCAGGAGCAGCATCTGTCCGTCGCCCAAGTGCTTCCACCAGGTGGATTGCCACTCCCAGGTCAGGAAGAGCACATCATTGCGGCTGCGGCCCAGCAGCGCATCCCACTCCGGCTTGAGCGCTGAAAAGCCACCGCCCTCGAAATGTACCTCAGTTCGCATGAAGGCTCCTTCCTCGACGTCGCCTGCGGGCGGGCTCGTGTTTCCGGCCGGGGATCCCACCCGGCCCATTATACCCGAGGCGGGGAGAGCCAACAAAAACAGGACAGGCGGGCCGCCTGTCCTGTGCGCTGCCCGATGGCCCGATCGGGGGCCTGGCCAACGTGGTGCGGGCCGGCAGCCGGCCTATACGCCGCCAGCCTCGGCAAGCCCGGCCTCTTCACTCTCAGCCTCTTTGCGGCCGGCCGGCGGATGGGTTTCCACAGGCTGCAGAGCACCGGTCTGGCGGCGGATGTCGCCCTCGATCTCGAGGCAGAGCGCCTGGTTTTCCCGGAGCGCCTGCTTGGCCGTCTCGCGCCCTTGGCCCAACCTGCCGTCCTTGTAGAGATAGAAGGACCCTCGCTTCTCGATGATCCCAAGCTGCACGCCAAGGTCCAGCACGTCGCCTTCCTTGCTGATTCCCTCCTCGTACATGATGTCGAACTCACACTCACGGAAGGGGGGCGCCACCTTGTTCTTCTTGACTTTGACCAGCACACGGTTGCCGATCACCTCGCCCCCATCCTTGATGGCCTGAATGTGCCGCATATCGAGGCGCACCGACGCATAGAACTTGAGCGCCATGCCCCCTGAGGTCGTTTCTGGGCTGCCGTACATCACGCCGATCTTTTGGCGAAGCTGGTTGGTAAAGACCATCGCTGTGTTGCTCGTCTTGATGGCGCCACTCAGCTTGCGCAGTGCCTGGCTCATCAGCCGCGCCTGCAGTCCCGGGTGGCTGTCGCCCATCTCGCCTTCGATCTCGGCCTTGGGCACCAGCGCCGCTACGGAGTCGACGATGATGACATCGACGGCCCCGCTGCGCACCAACGCTTCGGCGATCTCGAGCGCTTGCTCCCCAGTATCGGGCTGCGAGATGTAGAGCTCCTCCACGTTCACGCCGCACTTGGCTGCGTAGCCAGGATCGAGGGCATGCTCCATGTCGATGTAGGCTGCCACGCCCCCGGCAGTCTGCGCCTCGGAGACGATATGCTGGCAGAGGGTGGTCTTGCCCGCACCCTCGGGGCCGTATATCTCGGTGACACGGCCGCGCGGGATGCCGCCGACGCCGAGCGCCAGGTCAAGGGCCAACGAGCCGGTGTGGATCACCTCGATCTGCAGGTGGCCCGCCTGGCCCAGGCGCATGATGGCGCCCTCACCATACCGCTTCTGGATGCTGCTCACTGTCGTCTCCAGCGCCTGAAGGCGCCCGCTCTCTTTCACAAAGCCCTCCATCCGATGAAAGATGTGCAGAGTATAGCACAAATGTTCTTTGTTGTCAAATGAGGGTGCCCGATCTGCGCTCCGGCGCGTTTTGTCACAGCTGGCTTGCCAGCCCGCCGGCGATCTCGCCTCCGTCGATGACGAACGCCTGGCCGGTGATGAACGAGGCGTCGTCTGAGGCCAAGAAGGCAAAAAGCGCCGCGACGTCCTCTGGCCGGCCGAGGCGGGCGAGGGGCACCTTGGCGGAAAAGCTGGCCTGCATCTCGGCGGTGTACTCGGCTTCCTGCATGGGGGTCAAGATAAAGCCCGGGCAGATGCAGTTGACGCGGATGGAGGGAGCGAGCTCCAGCGCCATGGAGCGCGTCAGCTCGATGACGCCGGCCTTGGAGGCGTTGTAGTCGGCATAGTTGGGGTAGCCCATCAGGCCGTTCGTCGAGCCCATGTTCAGGATGACCCCTCCCCCGGCCCCGAGCATGCGCCGGGCCGCCTGCTGCGCTACCAGGAAGATGCCGGTCAAGTTGGCTTCCAGCACCCGGCGCCACTCCTCCAGCGAGATATCCAGGAAGGCATGCCGCAAGCTGATCCCGGCGTTGTTGACGAGGATGTCGGGTCCGCCGAAGAGCTCGTCCAGTTCCTCGAATGCCTGGGCGACGTCGTCGGGGCTCGACACGTCCGCCACGATGTAGCCGTCCAGGTCACGGATCTCCTTCTCCATCTCGCGGCAGGCCCGGTCATCCCGGTCGAGCACGGCCACAAAGGCCCCCTCTTCGAGGAAACGGACGGCCGTCGCCCGGCCAATTCCGCCCGCGCCGCCGGTGATCAAGACTCGCTTGCCCTTCAGTCTACGCATGGTCGATCCTCCTGTCAGGCGCTCGGCGGCCGAGTGTGAGCACCAGGCCGCCCACCGCTGCTGCCGGCGCCGGTTCGTTATCCCGCCAGGCCGCCGCCATCGACAACGAGGACTGTGCCGGTCACAAAACTGGCCGCATCGCTTGCCAGGTAGAGCGCCGCCTGGGCAATGTCCTCGGGGGTGCCAATTCGCCGCAGCGGCCGCTCCGCCGACGCGGCCAGGAAGTGGGCCTCGGCCTGGCCAAGCTGCCGGGCCTCCTCGCGCAGCATGGGCGTATCGGTGTCGCCGGGGCAGATGCAGTTGACGCGGATCCCTTGGTCGGCGTGGTCGAGCGCCATGGCGCGCGTCATGTTCACCACGGCCCCTTTCGAGGCACAGTAGGCTACGGCGTCCCGGCCGCCCTTCAGGCCCCAACCGGATCCAATGTTGACGATCACGCCGCCGCCCGCCCGCACCATGGACGGGATGGCACACTTGCTCATCAGGAAGACCGATTTGACGTTCACATCCATCACCCGGTCCCACTCTTCTTCGGTCGTCCCAAGCACGCTGGCGCGCCGAATGATGCCGGCGCAATGGACCAGGATGTCCAACCCGCCGAGCTGCTGCAGCGCCTCGTCCACAGCCCTTTGGCAATCCGCCATCTGGGTGACATCGGCGCGGACAAAGAGAGTGCTCCCTCCTGCCGCCGCGATGGCCTCGGCGACGGCCCGGCCGGCGGGACTGAGGTCCACGACCGCAACCGCGGCCCCCTCGCGGGCGAGAAGCTCGGCGATGGCCCGCCCGATGCCCGAGGCTGCGCCCGTGATCAACGCCCGTTTGCCTGTCAGTCTTGCCATGGTCTCCTCGGTCCGCTCAATCGGCCACGCCGCCGCCATCCACCGGCAAGGCCGCACCTGTGATGAAGGATGCCTCCTCCGATGCCAGGAACAGGACGGCCCGCGCCACCTCCTCCGGCCGGCCGATGCGGCCCATCGGCCGTTGGGCTGCGCCGGCCAGGTACGCCTCCCAGGCCAGTCCCCGCCGCTGCGCATCTTCCGGCAGCATCGGCGTGTTCACGTCGCCCGGGCAGACGCAGTTCACGCGGATGCCCTGCCTGGCGTGGTCGATGGCCATGGCTTTGGTCAGCACAACCACGCCCCCCTTGGCCGCGCAGTACGCCGCTGCCTGGTCGCCGCCCACCAGCCCCCAGCCGGATGCGTTGTTGACGATCGCGCCGCCGCCCTGGGCAATCATGACCGGTATGGCGAACTTGGACATCAGGTAGGTCCCCTTCAGGCCCGTATCGACGGTCAAGTCCCACTCTTCCTCGCTGCAGGCGACCACCGTGTTGGCCATGTAGATTCCGGCGTTGTTGAAGAGGACGTCCAGCCGGCCAAAGGCGCGGACTGTCTCCGCCACGGCACGGCGGCAATCGTCGGCCAGGCGGACGTCGCACCGGAGGAAGTGAGCCGTTCCACCCTCCCTCTCGATCTGATCCACGACCTCTCGCCCGCGCTCCTCGTCGCGGCCGGCAACGGCCACCTTCGCCCCCTCGCGGGCAAAGTGCAGGGCCGTCGCCCGGCCGATACCAGACGTGCCGCCGGTGATCAGCACGACTTTGTCCTTGAAACGCATCTCTTTCTCCCGGAAGGCCCTTTACCCGCTGCAGCCGGTCGTTTTGCGCACGGCACGCTCGTTGTAGCCGGTGACAACCAACTGGTAGCCGCTCAGCATTGCGTCCACCGCCGGGTCGCCGGTGTCCACCAGGAGCGGCTGGCGGCCCAGGGCGTGCAGCTTGTCGGGTGTGCTGACGACGACGATGTTCTCTCGGCCCACCGCGGCGAGCACCCGCGGGCTGATCTGCTGGTTACCCCGCCCAAAGAGGAACCCCTGGCCGCCGATCGGGGTGACCACGATCTTGGCGGGGTGCCCTTGCAGCAGGGCCAGAAGCTGCGCCTCGTTGGCGTCCGCCAGCAGCAGCGCCCGGTCAAGCACGGCGTCCACCCCCAGCAGCGTCTTGCTCACACCCAGCTCGGCGGCGATCGCCCGTACCGTCGTGCCGGGGCCAAGGATGTAGAGGACGCCGGGCTCCATCTTCTCCACTACATCGACGGCGATGGCCGCCACCGATGCCTCCTCGCCGGTGCTGGGCACCTTTTGGCCCTGCACCAGGCCCGAGCGCGCCGGGATGCGCAGGTAGCCATACAGCTGCGCTGAGAGGCTGCCCTGGCGAAAGGCCTCCTCGTCGATGTCCATCACCTCGGCCTCGCGTACTCCATCGGCCCGGCCCTCGAGATAGAGCGCGGCCAGCTCGCCGGCCGCGGCGGGGTGCGTTGCGTACACCGCCGAATGGATCTTGACGCCCGCCGGGATGCCGAGCACGACCAAGTCCTCGCCCACGGCCTCGTAGATATCGCGCGCCGTGCCGTCGCCGCCGGCAAAGAGGAGGAGAGCGACCTCGCTGTCCCGCATCTCCCGCGCGGCACGCCGCGTGTCCTCCGCGCCGGTCCTGCCCGGCCGGATGGTGCCGAGGATCACCGGGCTGAACCCGCACTGCCGCGCGATGTCGCCGCCCATCTCCCCGGGGTACGTGAGGAGCTCAAGCTCGCCGGTGAGGCGCCCGAGCCGCTCCAGGGCCTGCGCGGCACGCGCCTGGGCTTGGGGGACCGCGCCCAGTGCCTGCGCGCGCTGCTGGACCTCGGCGCCGTCGCTGCCCTTTAGCCCCACCCGGCCGCCGATGCCCGCCACCGGGTTCACGATCAAGCCAGCCTTAGCCACCTGCCTGGTGCCCCACCTTCCGGCGGTACGCCCGCCAGGTCACAGCCCACTGCGCCGGGTCGTCGAGCCCGTGGTGGTCGATCGTGTGCACCGTGCTGTTGTGCGGCGCCTGGTGCAGGAGGTCGGGATCGCTCCGCGCCTCCTCGGCCACGTGGGCCAAGATGGCGGCATACTCATCCAGCTCCGCCTGGGAGTAGGACTCGGTTGGCTCCAGCGTGCAGGGCTCGGGTACCACGTAAGGATGGTGGCTGAGCCAATAGTGCACGCCGAAATCAGCCGCCCGCAGCCCAATCTCCTCGGTATGCACGCCGGTCTCGTGGGCGAGGTCCTCCCAGGAGTAGCGCACCTGCTCGATGCGGCGCTTGCCCCTGGCGTAGGGCGCGCTCACACCCGGGATTTGGCGCATCTTGTGCAGCAGGTAGTTGTTGTTGAGCGCGGCGATCTCGGCAACCTCGCGCAGCCCTTCGGCGCCCAGGCTCATCACCCAGGCATACGCCTTCAGGATGACCGGGGCGTTGCCGTAGAAAGGACGGATCTTGCCGATCGTGTCCGGCAGGTCGTAGTTGAGGGTGTAGCGCGTGCCGTCGAACTCGACAAGCGGCACAGGCAAGAAGCAGGCCATCTCCGCCGTCGCCCCCACGGCACCGGCGCCCGGCCCGCCGCAGCCATGGGGCGTGCTGAACGTCTTGTGCAGGTTAAAGTGACACAGGTCAAAGCCCGCCTCTCGGGCGCGGGTAATGCCCAGGATGCCGTTCAGGTTCGCCTGGTCGTAGGCGCACACACCCCCGGCCTCGTGCACGGCAGTCACAAAGTCGACGATCCTGGGGTTGTAGATGCCGGTATCCTCTGGGTTGGTGATCATCAGGCCGGCGGTGCGCTCCGAGACGGCTGCCTTCAGAGCCTCCAGGTCAGGGTAGCCGTCGTCGTCCGGGTAGAGGGTGATAATCTTGAAGCCTGCCGTCCGGGCGCAGGCTGCGTTCGAGGGGTGAGAGAAGATGGTGGTGATGATCTCGTCGCGCTGGGGTTGTCCGCGGGATGCGTGGTAGGCACGGATGATGGCGGCATTGGTATAGATCGCCGCCGATCCCGCGCCGGGCTGGAGCGAGAAACGGTCCAGCCCGGAGATTTCCTTCAGGATCTGCTCGAAGCGGTAAAAGACCTCCAGGATGCCTTGGACGGTTGCCTCGTCCTGCAGTGGGTGCAGGTCGGCCATCCTGGGGCTGCGGGCGAGCTGGTCGTTGATCTTGGGGCTGTACTTCATGGTGCAGGTGCCCTGCCCCACGTCGACGTTGAGGTCCACCCCGAGGTTCTCCTGCGAGAGCCGGACGTAGTGGCGCAGGACGGCCGGCTGCGACAGCTCAGGAAGGGCCGGTGGCTGCTTGCGGCGCATGGTCGCCGGCAGCTCGGAGAGGACGTCGCCCACCTCCTGCCGGACCTCGGGCTCGACCTCGGGCACCAGGATGCCGCGCTGGCCCGGCTGGCTCAGCTCGAAAAGGACAGGCTCATCCCAGCGCGCCTGGTGAAAGCGCCGCAGCAGGGGCTTGCCGTCCACCATCCGCTCGGCAGAAATGTCTCGCATCATGCCACCATCTCCTCCAGGGCCGCGAACAGGCGGTCGATGTCCGCCTTGGTGTGAAGCTCGCTCACGGCGTAGAGGGCGCTTTGGCCCAACTCCGGGAATTCCAGGCTGAGGTCCGTCCCGCCCAGGATGCCGCGCTCAAGCAGCCCTCGGTTCACTTCGGCGACCGTTCTGCCCGAAGCGTTCAGATCGACGACAAACTCCTGAAAGTGCGCGGTACCAAGAGCAGGCGCCTTGACGCCGGGGATTTTGGCCAGTTGCTGCATGGCATAGCGCGCCCGGAGCATGATCCCCTCGCCAATCTCGGCCATGCCCTGCGGCCCCATCAGCGCCAGGTAAACACCGGCGGTGATGCCCCAGAGCGCAGCTGCCGTGCCGACCCACTCCTTGCCCTCCTCGCGACGGGCAAAGGACGTGCGCTCGTAGGCCACATCGCCGAAGCCAAATTCCCCCGGCACACGGGTGGGCACGATACCAAAGAGGCGCGATGGGTACTCGAGCACGTACTGCTCCTCGTCCCGCGTGGCCACGAAGCCGGCATGCCCACCGCCAAACTGCATGTGCATGCCGAGTGGCTGAATGTCGCCGCACGCGATGTCGGCACCGTAATCGGCAGGCGGCGCCAGCACGCCCAGGGAGAGAGGATCGACCGCCACGATGCAGATCGCTCCTTTGTCGTGGGCAATCCGGGCAATTTCGTCCCCCTGACCCTCAATGGTGCCGAGATAGGATGGGTTCTCAAGAAAAACGGCCGCAGTTCGATCGGAAACGGCCGATCGTAGGTCTTCGAGGTCCAACTCCCCCGTCTGGCGGTCGTAGCCAACCAACCCGATTGAGACCGATCGCCGGCAATAGTCCCGGATCTTGGAGAGCTTGGCGGGACTGATCGCCCGGCACACCAGCGCTTCGCGCCGGCCGGTGATGCGTGACGCCATGCGGATGGCGGTCGCGGCCGCCTGGTAGCCGTCGTAGGTGGGCACATTCACGACGTCCATGTTCAGCAGCTCGCCCATCATGCTGGCATACTCAAAGAGCGCCTGGAAGCGGCCATGGTCGTCGTACGGCTCGCCGGCATAGGCCGTCAGGAACTCGCCGCGGTTGTTGACCTCGTCGCAGACGGCCGGGACGTGGTGTTGGTAGCAGCCGGCGCCCAGGAAGCTCAGCAGCTCGCCGGCCGGCCGGTTCCGCGCCAAGATCCGCTCCACGTGCCGCTTCAGGGCCGCCTCGGAGAGGAGGGGAGGCGGCAGGTTCAGTGGGTGCTTGAGGCGGAGGCCGTCCGGCACATCGGCGTAGAGCTCGTCCGTGCTCTCGGCAGCAATCTCCTGCAGCATGCGCCGCCTGGCTTCCGGAACAGAGTTGGGGATGTAGGGGTAGGTTTTTGAGCGTTGGTCTGGCATTGGTTCTTCCTCGCTGAAGGTCTCGGCCCCTCCGGTAGGGCACCCGCTTGCCGCCCCTGAGATGGCAATTCTACAGCGCACGCCGGTAGCTGCGGTGGCGCTTGTACCAGCGCACCCCGATGGCCTCCATCTCGGCGCGGCTCTTCATGTTCTCCTCCCCCACCGCGACGACGTCGGCGTGCTGGTAGCCAATCTCCTTGATCGCTGCGGCTACCTCGGTGTAGAGCAGGAGGATGGCGCCGCTCCCCTGGTAGGCAGGCAAGGCCCCCATGCCGTTGATGTTGACCCACGGCGTCCGCCTCTGCTCGATCAGCAGATCGGTCCAGCCGAAGGGAAGGAGGCGGCCGCGAGTCCTCTGCAGCGCCGCCGAAATATCGGGGTAGGCAAAGAGGAAAGCGACGGCCTCGTCGCCCTTCATCGCCACCTTGATCAGGCTGGGGCGGGCGACGGCCAGCACCATGTCCCGGAACTGGGCAATCTCGTCTTCGGTGGGCGGCACCGAGTCGGGGAACTCGGCGAAGGAATCTGTCACGATCTTGGCCACGCGCGGCACCCAGGACAAGAGCTCTCGCTTGCTCTTGAACGACTTGACCCACAGGCCCCGGCGCTCCTTAACCCTCTGCGCAAGCCGATGGAACCGCTCAGGCAGCTCGTAGTCGCCGCTCAAGTATCCCGACATGGACTCCCCGTCCTTGACAAAGCCGGCGGCGGTGACGAGGTCATCGTAGTAGGCGTGGTTGTAGGGCATGCCCAGCGCCGGCCGGTGCTCGAACCCCTCCACCAGGATGCCGGCCGGCTCGGCGGAGCCGAGCTTGCGGGTGCCGAGCATCTCGTTCAGGCCCTGCCCACGCGCCCAGTCGGATGCGGCGTCGAAGAGGCGGGCGGCTACCTCCCGGTCGTCGATTGACTCGAACAGGCCAAAGAAGGCGCGCCGGGTGCCCAGGTGCTCGTTGTAGATGCGGTGATCCATCACCGCCAGGCGGCCAAGCACCTGCCCTTGGCCTTCGGCCAGGAAGAACTCGGCGGCACCGTGGCGGTAGAAAGGGTGCCTGGCACGGTCGAGGGCCCTGAGGTCATCCGAGCGAAGGGGCGGCACCCACTGTGCGCAGCCGCGGTAGAGATCGAAGGGGAAATCCACAAAGCAGCGCACATCGGAGCGCTTCGTCGTATCCACGCGGCGGATTTCCATGGTTCTGCCCTGGCTTTCTCGGCGGAGCCGGCTGCATCGTCGTGCGACAGATTGTATTCTGGTTTGGCTGCCGGCGCAAGAAGCGTCCCCCATACAAAGACGGAGGGCTCTGGCACGCCCCTATTCCTCAGTCACGGCGCCGGAGAATGGGTCTTTTTGACTGTCCTGCATCTGCCGTCTATAATGAGGGCATTCCCTGCCGGAGCATGGGCCCTTGGTGGGATGGTTGGCCATCGGCTTGTGTAACCTGGTGCAGGCGCTGCAGGTGGGGGTCCACCACGACGCGCACCACTTTGCCACCGTCTACCGGCTTCTGGGCGACAAAGGCCGGCCGGAGGGCTAGAAGATGCCAAGTCAGGAAGGAGACAGAATGCTGCTCGCCGGAGATATCGGAGGCACCAAGACAAGCCTGGCCCTCTACTCGCCCGAGCGTGGATTGCTCCCGCTGCGGCAAGCCACCTTCCAAAGCGCCGAGTTCGCCAGCCTGGAGGCCGTCTGCCAGGCGTTCCTGGCCGAGGATGGCGCGCCTGTGGAGACGGCCGTCTTTGGCGTCGCCGGCCCGGTGCTTGCGGGAGAGGCCACCGTCACCAACCTGCCCTGGATCATCCGTGAAGCCACGCTGCAGAAGGTGCTGGGCCTGCGGAAGGCCACCCTTCTCAACGACCTGGAGGCGACGGCCTACGGCGTGCCCCACTTGTCCCCCGACGACCTGTACGCACTGAATGACGCCCCGTCCATTGGTGGCACCAAGGGGGTCATCGCCGCCGGCACCGGCCTCGGCGAGGCGGTGCTGTTTCATCACGACGGGCAGTATCATGTCCTGGCCTCGGAGGGAGGCCACACCGATTTTGGGCCCAGGGATGCATTTGAGGTGGGGCTGCTGCGCTACCTGATGGAGAGGCATGACCACGTCAGCTATGAGCGCGTCTGCTCGGGCATCGGCCTCCCGAACCTGTATGCCTACCTCTGGGAGATGCGCCTGGCCGGTACGCCGCAGGCGGAGGTCGAGGCATACCACAAGGGGCCCGAGCCGACACGAGCCATCATCCAGAAGGCCATGTCGGGGGGGAGCAGCCTGTGTACAGAGGCGCTGCATGCCTTTGTCTCTATCCTGGGGGCCGAAGCGGGCAACCTGGCGCTCAAAGTCATGGCCAGCGGGGGCACCTACCTCGGCGGCGGCATCCCGCCCAGGATCCTGCCCTTCCTGAAGGACGGCACTTTCATGGCCGCCTTTGTCAACAAAGGACGATTCTCCAGGATGCTCTCGCAGTGGCCGGTTTACATCATCCTGAAATCGGACACGGCGCTGCTCGGCGCGGCGGCCTACGGCTTGGGGCTCTGATCAAGCCACCTCTCGCCGCATGGTCAGCGCTCCAAGCGCGATCAGGAGCGCCGCAATTCCCACCAAGATCAGCAAGTTGGGCCAGATTTCGGCCAATCCCCAGCCCTTCAGCATCACGTCGCGCAGTGCCCGGTTGGCGTACGTAATGGGCATCAGGTAGGCCAAGGGCCTCAAGTAGAGCGGCATCTCCTCCACCGCCCAGAATAGGTCCCCCAGCAAAGCCTGGGGGATAATGATGATCGGGATGAACTGCACCACCTGGAACTCGTTGCGGGCAAATGTCGACGCCAGAATCCCCAGGCTGACGCCGACCACCGCCAGCAGGGCGATTACCAGGAACACCAGCGCCAGGCTGCCCAGGTAGTGGATCTTGAGCACCCACACCGTGAAAAAGAGGATCACCGCCACCTGGATCAGAGCAAAGAAGCCCAGCCCGCCCATGTAGCCGAGCACGACCTCGACCCGGCGCGCGGGCGTTGCCAAGAGGCGCTCCATCGTGCCCTGTGAGCGCTCCCGCAGAAAGGAGACGCACGTCAGCAGAAAGACGAAAAAGAGCGCGAGGAAGCCGATGTAGACCGGCGCAACGAAATCCATCGTGTCGAATTCTTCCCCGGCAAAGAGATAACTCGCCCTCACCGTCACCGGCAGGGAGGCCTCGCCGCCACCCGGCTGGGCCGCACCCGGCATCCCCAGCCCGCTTGCCAACAGCCCGGCGAGCGATTTCATCGCCGCCTCCGTTACGCGGGCCGTGATCGCCATGCTCCGTGTGGGGTTCGAGCCCTCCAGCCGCAGGTCGAGGACTGCCTGGCGGGTTGCCTGGAACCCGGCGGAGAAATCCTCCGGGAAGACCAGGACCGCCTGCACGCTGCCGTCGCGCAGCCGATCTTCGATCTCTGTGGGGGCCAACGTGACCAGAGCGAAAGCTCCGCCGGCCTCCAGCTCTTCGACGATGCCTTGCCCCAGGATCACCTTGCCGGCCAACGTCGCCATCCCCCGGTCCTCGTCGACCACGCCCAACGGGATAAGCGCCGGCTCGGCCCGGAAGAGGATCGCCCCCAGGGTCAGCACGAGCATCGGGGCGAAGAGCAGCAACCCCACAGTCCGGCGGTCGCGCAGAATCTGCCGCATGACGCGCCGAGCAAGAGCCAGGACTCGCCGCACGTTCATTCGACCCCTCCTTCCGCATAGCGGAGGAAAGCTTCTTCCAGGGTGGACGTCCCGGCCTGAGCGCGGAGCTCGGCGGCCGACCCCTGCGCCAAGAGCTTTCCCTGGCGCACAAACCCCAGCCGGTCGCACCGCTCTGCCTCGTCCATGGCGTGGCTGGAGATGATCAGGGTCGTTCCGCCCGCCGCCAACTGCCGGAAGTAGGACCAAAAGGTGGCCCGCAGCTGCGGGTCGATGCCCACCGTGGGTTCGTCCAGCAAGAGCAGGTGCGGCTGGTGCACAAGGGCGCAGGCCAGCGACGTCCGCTGGCGCATGCCTCCCGACACGGTGCGAACCAGGCTGCCGGCCCGATCGGCCAGGCCTACCAGCGCAATCGCCTCGTCCACCTGCGCGCGCGAGGCGCCGCCGCACATCTCGCCGAAGAAGGCGACGTTCTCGCGCACGGTCAGGTCCTCGTACAGCGCGCTGGCCTGGGTCATGTAGCCCACGTTGGAGAGGATCCCCTTGGCAGGCATGGCCTGGCCCAAGATGGACACCGCTCCAGAGGTGGGCTTCAGCAATCCGACCAGCAAGCGGATCAGCGTCGTCTTCCCCGATCCGTTGGGCCCCAGCAGGCCATACACCTCACCGGCCTGCACCGATAGGCTCAGCCCGTCCACCGCGCGGATGGGGCCAAAGTGCTTGTGGAGGTCCTGTGTCTCGACAACGGTGTTCATAGGCAGATCTCCTTTCCTGTGGGGATCGCACACCGACAGCCAAAACAGGCCATCGGCCCCAGGCTCTGCACGAACGCTTCCCATCATAGTGGTGCGAGGTGCCAGGAAAGTCAAGCCTGGGGAGCTAAGGTGACAAGTCCAAAGTGCTTGCGATACCGCTGCGGCTGTGATAGAATCTCAGCAGGGCACTTGAGGAGGATCCATGTTCGACTTTTCCCAGCAGGTTGTGATGGTTACCGGCGCAGCCGGCAACTTGGGCCGGGCCACCGCGCAGGCCTTCCTGCGCGCCGGCGCCAGGCTGGTCCTGGTGGACCGCGCGCCGGACCGGCTGCCAGGCCTCTTCCCAGACCTCGCCGGCTCGGCGGACCACTACCTGGCAGGATCCGTGAACCTGGCCGACGAAGCTGCGGTACAGGCTATGGTGGACGAGACCCTCCGCCGCTTCGGCCGGATCGACGTGTTGGTGAATGCCGCCGGCGGGTACCGGGGCGGCACGCCCTTCCACGAGACGACGCTTGACGAGTGGGACTTGCTGTTCACCATGAATGCTCGAACAGTCCACGTGGTCAGCCGCGCCGTGCTGCCCGCCATGCTGCGCCAGGGGGACGGAAGGATCGTGAACGTCTCTGCCCGAGCAGCTCTCCAGGCTGGGGCCAAGATGGGCCCCTACAGCGCAGCCAAGAGCGCCGTCCTGCGCCTGACCGAGGCCATGTCTGCCGAGCTGAAGGGGGCCGGCATCCGCGTGAACTGCGTCATGCCGAGCACGATCGACACGCCCGAGAACCGCACATCCATGCCCAAGGCCGACCCCAAGCGATGGGTCACGCCGGAGGCCCTCGCCGATGTATTCCTCTTCCTGGCATCGGACGCCGCACGGGCAATCCACGGCGCGGCCATACCCGTCTATGGGTTGAGCTGAGGACCATGATCTACGATATCTCCGTGCCGATTTCTCCGGAACTCCCCATCTGGCCTGGCGATCCCCCTGTGCAGGTGACACAGATCCAGCACCTGGACCGGGGCGATCCCATGACCCTCTCTCGCTTGCAAATGGGCGCGCACACCGGCACGCATGTGGACGCGCCAGCCCACTTCGTGGCAGGTGGGCGCACGGTGGAGGCACTCGACATCGAGGTGCTGGTCGGTCCTGCCCTCGTAGTGGGGGTGCCCGATGCCGGCCATATCACGGCAAAACTCCTCGACCGCTTGGACATCCCGGCCGGCACCCGGCGCATTCTCTTTCGTACCACGAACTCGATCCTCTGGGCGCGAGGCGAGACCCAGTTTCGCCGCGATTTCGTGGGCATCACCGCGGAGGGGGCTCAGTGGTTGGTGGATCGAGGCGTGCAGCTGGTGGGCATCGACTATCTCTCCCTATCGCCCTACGACGATCCGATCCCGCCGCACCAAATCCTGCTGCGCGCTGGAGTGATTGCCCTGGAGGGCATCAACCTGGAAGCCGTCGCTCCGGGGACATACAACCTCGTCTGCCTGCCGCTGCGCATCCATGGCGCCGAGGGCGCGCCCGCCCGCGCCATCCTGATGGACTAGGCCGGCCTACGATCCGGACTGCGGCTGTCCCTTCTGGTTGATGACACTCGCCAGCAGCAGGACCAGCACGAGCCCGAACAAAAGCTCCATGCTCGCCGGCAGCCTTGGAAAGATCAGGAACAGAGCGCCCTGCACCAGGGCCACGGCACACAGCCAAAACAACCGGCTGCGCAGCAGATCACGAAGCGGAACCGACCCCTCTCTCATGGCCACCTCCATCGCAATAGAGAACATGTGTTCTGTATGTAGTATAGAACGCATGTTCTTGACTGTCAAATCGCGATGCGTGTGATGTGACCATCAGGTCACGGGGCTTGCTCCTATTGCACTGGCACTACTCCCGGCGAAGAAGCCGAAGTGCGGTCTCGGCGAGCACGGCGGCGCCGACGGGCAGGCAGCCCTCGTCCAGGTCAAAGGTCGGGCTGTGCCCCCGCCGTTCCGATCCCTCGATCTTGGCCCCCAGGCCGAACATGGCGCCGGGCGCCAGCGACGAGAATCGGCCAAAGTCCTCAGCTCCCATCGTCTGCTCCCGCACCTTGAGGTTCCCCTCTCCCACCAGGTCGGTAGCGACTTGCCGGATGACCTCCACGACCGCCGGATCGTTGACCATCGGAGGGTCCCCCATCTCCAGTTTGAGCGCGTAATCGCCGCCGAGAGCACGCGCGACTCCGAGCGCCCTCTCAATCTCGGTGTGCAGGACCTGCTGGACGCCGGGCTCCAGGTAGCGGATTGTGCCCGAGATCTCAACCTTTTCCGGGATGACGTTGGCCGCACGACCGGCGTGGACCGAGCCCAAGCTGATGACGCCGGCATCGAGAGGGCTCACCCGCCGTGAGATGATGGCGTGAAGCGCCAGGATGACGTGGGCTGTGATGTGGATTGGGTCTATCCCTTTGTGCGGATAGGCCCCGTGCACCCCCTGCCCGCTGATCGTAGCCCAAAAGGTATCGACACCCGCGGAGGCCGGGCCGGCGTTGACATCAACCTCGCCGACAGGGCTGCCCGGGTAGACATGGAGCGCCAGCACTGCATCCACCCCATCCATGGCCCCATCCTGCACCATGCGGGGTGCCCCGCTGAACCCCTCTGCATCCGAGACCTCCTCGGCCGGCTGGAAAAGGAGCCTCACCGTGCCGGGAAAGGTTTCGGCCGCCAGCAGCGTCGCCACCCCCATGAGGATGGCGGTGTGAGCATCGTGGCCGCAGGCATGCATCACCCCCGGGACACAGGACGCATAGGGGACCTCATTCTCTTCCTGGATCGGGAGCGCATCCATGTCGGCCCGGATGGCGATGACCGGGTGCCCTTCGCCCCGCTCCCCCACCACGCCAGTGCGGCCGACCCCCGTCCGCACCCGGTACCCAAGCGACCCGAGCACGGCGGCCGCCAGCGATGCAGTGCGCTCCTCCCGGAAGCCCAGCTCTGGGTTCTGGTGGATCTGCCTCCGCCAGGCCGAGAGCTGTTTCTGAAGGGCATTGGCTCGATCAAGCATCTGGATCCTCCTTGGACCGAAGATTTCTTGCCTGGCGATGAGTATACCACAGCGTTCCCTTCGCCTCCAACGGGGCCAATCACCGGCAATAGACGCATCCCCGCAGGCCATGGCGTCTGCGAGTCGTAGAGTGAGCGCCGCACAACCGTCCTTGACGCTCGCCCACCGCTGCGCTACAATGGGAGAGGTGCCCCGCTGTCTGGACATCTGGCACCTTTGACCACAGGCGCGGGCAGATGCAGCGCCACGAAACAGGAGGGACTACTAATGGACAGATTCGTCATCCAGGGAGGGGTGCCGCTGAGCGGCACGGTTGTGCCCAGCGGAAACAAGAACGCAGCCCTACCCATCCTGGCAGCCACCTTGTTGACAGACCAAGCGGTCACCCTCCGCAACCTCCCGAACATCGGCGATGTCCGCACGATGCTCGCCCTGCTGGAAAAGCTGGGAGCCACCGTCGAGTGCCACGACACCCACACCGTGACGGTGCGCGTGGAACGGCTCCAGTCTACCTGCCCTGACCCCCTCCTGGCAAGCCAAATACGCGGGTCTCTGACTGTGCTGGGGCCGATCCTTGCGCGGGCGGGCACGGTCAGTCTTGCGACACCGGGCGGTGACCGGATCGGACGGAGGCGGATCGACACGCACCTGACGGCCCTTGCCGCCCTGGGGGCAGCTATCGAGCAGGATGGTGGGCTCGACCTGCGGTCGGAGGGGCTCCACGGGGCGGACATCTGGCTCGACGAGGCAAGCGTGACCGGGACCGAGAATGCCGTGATGGCTGCCTGCCTGGCCAAGGGTAAGACCACGATCCGAAACGCCGCCTGCGAGCCGCACGTCCAGGAGCTGTGCCAGATGCTGAACTGCATGGGTGCGCACATCGACGGCATCGGCTCCAACGTCCTGCGAATCCGGGGAGTCGACCATCTGGGGGGTGGCGACTTCACCATTGGCCCCGACTTTATGGAGGTTGGCAGCTTCATCGGACTGGCCGCAGTGACCGGCGGCGAGATCCGGATCCAGGGCGCCGCGCCAGAGCACTTGGGCATGATCCGGGCGAACTTTGCGCGGATGGGAGTCGAGTTCGAGGTCCTTGGCGAGGACTTGCTTGTGCCCTCCGGGCAGACCCTGGTGATACAGGACGACATGGGGGGGGCAGTGCCCAAGATCGACGATGCTCCGTGGCCCGGCTTTCCGACCGACCTGCTCAGCATCGCCTTGGTGGTCGCCACCCAGGCGAAGGGCACCCTCCTGATCCACGAAAAGATGTACGACAGCCGTCTCTACTTCGTGGATCGCTTGATCGCAATGGGTGCCCGCATCGTCCTATGCGATCCCCACCGTGCCGTCGTCGTCGGTCCGGCGCCTCTGCACGGAGAGACCCTCCAGAGCCCAGACATCCGTGCCGGCATGGCTCTGCTGATCGCCGCCCTGTGCGCCGGGGGGGAGAGCGTGATCCACAACATCCAGCAGATTGACCGCGGCTATGAGCACATCGAGGCGAAGATGAATGCGCTGGGTGCTCGAATAGAGAGGGTCGGGTAGGACACAACACAACTTGGGCAAGCACGCCTCTGTTCTGTCCCACGCCATGCTCATCGCGGGAGGGATGCTGATTCTGGCAGGCCTCGGCTGGGGCGCCTGGTCATGTGCTCTCTCCTCAAGAGAGCCCACCCTCACCGGCGCCGGCGCCGTGGTGCTCGCCGAGACGGCCCCTCCCCTCACCCAGGCGCCCGCGCCCAGCCCGACCTCCACACAGCCCTCGCCGGCGAACCCCACACCCGCCATCCTGCCTGAATGGGAGCCAGCCCTATCCGCTCCCTCCCCGGCGAGCAGCGCGCCGCCGCCCTCCCTGCCTTCGCCCACACCCGACCCGACCCAAGTGCCGCCGGCAGGCCGCCCTCCGACCCGTATCGTGGCCCCGTCCATCGACCTGGATGCCTGGGTGGTGCCGATGGGGTGGGCGACGGTAGACCGCAAGGGCACCCCCGTCTCGACCTGGATCGTGCCCGAGAACGCCGCCGGCTGGCACGAGAATTCGGCACTGCCGGGTCATGGCGACAACATCGTCCTATCGGGGCACCACAACATCGAGGGCAAGGTGTTTCGCTACGTAGTGGACCTCCAGCCGGGGGACAAGATCACACTCTACGTGGATGACACGCCCTACACCTACACCGTCACCGAGAAGTACATCCTGAAAGAGTCCGGGATGCCGCTCAGCGTCCGGCAGAAGAACGCTCAGTGGATCATGCCGACGGGAGACGAGCGCCTGACACTTGTCACCTGCTGGCCCTACGAATGGCCGGGCAACACCCACCGGGTCATCGTCGTGGCCCTGCCGCAGCTGCCTTCCAACGGAGAGGGCGTCCGCTGACGAGCCTGCGGAGAGTCCGTGCCCGGCGGGGGCAGCAAGAGCCGGATGTGGATAAGACCGCAGATGCTGTGGATAACGCGCTCGTCCTGTGGATATCTGGACCGAGATTCCACGTTTCCTCCCTCTCTCTCCAGTCAGCAGCCGGCCCTGTTGAAAACCCTCCCGGTGCGGTGCGATAGGGTCCTGTTCATCCACAGCCCGTCAAGGCAACCAGCGCCCAGTCATAGTAGGCTGCGGCGACGGAGCCCCTAGCACTGGGGCTGCGGCCTCCTGCGAGCCGACATCATCCACATATCCCCAGCTTCTACGGCTACTATGATCTAGAGATCTGTTCTAAGACGGATCGGAGTGAATAACCGTTTCCTCAACCGACAACGAAGGAAGGGACTCCTGGAACACGCCTTCGCGGAGCGCTGTCCGTATTCGATCGACGATGTGCTGGAAATCGTCTGGGTTGGAGACAAAGTTGAGGCGATTGGTGTTCACATACAGCACGGGAGCCTGCTGGGATGCCGCAAAAAAGTGCTCGTACCCCCTGCGCAGATCATCGAGGTACTCTCGCTCCATCGCCCTCTCATACGGGCGGTCCCGTTGAGCGATGCGTCCCATGAGCACCTCGGTATCCGCCTGCAGGTAGACGATCAGATCCGGAGGCGCGATTTGGCAGGCCAGCGCGCTCTGCAGCTGTTGGTAGATATCCCACTCGTCGCCGGACAGGTTCAACTGGGCGAAGAGCCTGTCCTTGTTGAACATGTAATCGGAGATGAGGGCTCCTTGACGGAGCAAATCGGGGACCTGTTGCTGCTGCCGGTAGCGGCTGAGCAAAAAGAACATCTGAGTCTGGAATGCGTAGGCTGCACGAGATTCGTAGAAGCGCGACAGGAACGGATTCTCTTCAAAGACCTCGAGCAGCAGCCCCGTCCGGAAGTGCTCGCTGAGCATCCGGGCGAGGGTGGTCTTGCCGACGCCGATAGCGCCCTCGATGATCACATACCAGGAGCGAGTGAATGCCCTATCGTCCACTTTGACTTTTCCTCCTGTCCGGTGGCCGGCCGCCGGTGGTCATCTCCCCCGCTCAGGCCGGCGCCGCCCTGAGCCCATTGTACCCTGAATACAGGTGCCGGCAAAACTTGGCCGAAGGAAACCTCTGCCCCTATAATGCGTATAGATTTCATGGGAGGATGGGATGGACCAGGAACGCACCTGGATACAGAGGGCGACCCGAGGAGACCAGGCAGCCTTTGGAGAGTTGGTGCGCGCCTATGAGCGGCCGGTCTACAACCTCGCTTACCGGATGTTGGGGAATGCCGAAGAGGCAGAAGATGCAGCTCAAGAGACCTTCCTGAGGGCCTATGCCAGGCTGTCCACGTATCAGCCCGAGCGCAAGTTCGTCAACTGGCTGCTTTCGATTGCGTCACACTACTGCATCGATCGGCTGCGGCGTCACTCTCGTACGCCCCAGGTCTCGTTGGACGACGATCTCCCTCCCCAATACTTGGCGAGCGAGGAGGAGCAGCCCGATCAGGCCGTGGCTCGAAAGCAGGTGCAGGAGATGGTAAGAAAAGCCCTGGAGATGCTGCCCCCGGACTACCGAGCAGCCGTCGTGCTGCGGTACTGGTACGACATGTCGTATGAGGAGATTGCGGCTACCACGGATTCCACCGAGAGTGCGATCAAATCACGGTTGCACAGGGCGCGGCAGATGATGGCCGGGTTGCTCCAGGTGGCTTGATTGGAGGGGAAGATGGCTAAGCGGGTACCATGTGAAGAATGGGAGAGAGTAGGCCCTTGGGTGTCCCTGGACCTCGACGGCCGGCTTGCTCCAACCCATGCGCTTGAGATGGAGCGGCACCTGGCCTCCTGCACTGCCTGCCGGGCTGAGTCGATGGCCATGCGCAGGATGTCGACCCTCTTGGCAGAGATGCCCGTGGTGGGGCCGTCGTATGGGTTCGCCTTGCGAGTCCAGCGGCGCCTGGCCGAGCGTGCCGACAGGCGCCGGCAGTTGTTCCGCGGCGTGGCGCTGCTGACCAGCTCCCTGTCGGTTGCCGGCGCGGGCGCGGCTGCAGTTCTGACCCTCGGCCTCGGATTGGCAGCCCTGCTTTGGCTCAGCTCGCAGCCGGCCGGGCTACAGGTTGGATTTTCAATGTCCCAGGTGGTCTCTGGGCTTGGGTTGATGGGCAAGGGGGCCAGCATCCTGCTCAAGGACATCCTCTTGCGCTATGGCCTGCCTGCCGTGCTGGTCGTTGGAGGTGGGCTGGCCGTGATGGGAGGGGTCTGGACATGGCTTGTCAAGCGCAGGTTCGGTGGGCCAGACCGGAATGAGTATGCGTAGCTTGTCTCTCTTTGGAGGTGAACAGATGAAACGAATGTTGTTGCTTCTTGGGGCACTGGTTTTGCTCCTGCTCCTGCCGGCGGGTGCCGCCCTTGCCCAGGGCCCTACCGGGGGCTCCGATGGGGGGCAGGCCTTTACCAAGCAGGATGTTACCTTGGAACCCGGCGAGACGTTCAACGGAGACCTCAGCGTCATCGACGGCAATCTCAGCATGGCAGAGGGCAGCTCTGTCCTCGGCGATGTCTTTGTGACCAAGGGGAACGCATCCATCGCCGGTGAGGTGAGCGGCAATGCGGCCGTGGTGGGCGGGAAAGTAATCTTGGCCGGCAGCGGCGAGATCAATGGCGACCTGTTTGCCCTGGGGGGAGAGCACGACCTGGCAGGGCAGGTAAAAGGCGACGTCTCAATCCTTTTTGGAGAGACTGTCCTGCGAAGCTCGGGCGTTATCCGCGGTGACCTGTTGGCCGTGCCGGGCGATCTGACCCGAGAGGAGGGCTCGCGGGTGAGTGGCCAGGTGGTCACCCGCCTTGGCTCCTCTTCCGAGTCTCCTGGGACTGCACCGGGGCAGTTGCCCGAGGTAACTGTGGTGGTTCCGGCGACGCCGCGGGAGCCAGGGGAGGCCCCTCCGATCGATGAGCCGCTGCCATGGGCAGAACCCAAGGGCTTGGGTGATCGACTCGCCCGCTTCGCAGGCCGGCTCCTGTCGGCGATGCTTTTCACCCTGTTGGTGATTGGTGTTGGCGTGCTGATCGTCCTGGTCTGGCCGCGTCCGACGAAGCGAGTGGACGAGTGCATCGCAACCCTGCCGGGGCAGTCCCTTGGGCTTGGGCTGCTCACCTTTCTGCTTGCCGCAGGACTGGAGGTGGTCGCCGTCTTTGTGATGGTGATGGTCATCCTCGCCGGAGCGCTGATGATGGCAACCATTATCCTGATCCCGGTGGGGCTTCTGCTGATCCTCCTCGCCGGGTTGGTGCTGCTGCCCGTCCCCCTGGCGCTGGCCGGTGGAGTGCTGTTGGGGTGGGTCGGCCTCGCGGAGATTATCGGGCGCAAGCTCCTGGACGGGCTCCACGCGCGTGACGCATCGCAGCTTGCCCAGGTCCTTCTCGGGCTGCTGGTTACCCTTGTGCCAGCGGTGATCCTCTGGCTGATCCAGCCATGGTGTTGTGGATTGCCCTTTGTCACCATCTTGACCAGCATCGGGCTGGGGGCAGTGTTCCACACCCGCTTTGGCACGCGCGCCTGCCAGAATGAGACCCCTTTCCTGGAGCCTGACCGTCTGCCCATAGTTGGTGATGTCGATGAGCCTATCCCGGAGAGATCCGTACCTGAGCCCGACTCACTGCCGGCCGATGCCATGGAGGAGGAAGTGGGGCTGCCCGACGCCGCACCCCTGCCACCACCACCTCCTCCTCCCGCCAACCCGTAGACGAACGGACGCAGGGGAGGGAGAACCCCTCCCCTGCGCCAACCTTGCGTGTGTTACCTCCTCCATCCAGGCTGTGGTACAATGGCCTGGATGGAGACATTCCCTAATCGCGAGCAGCCTGGGCCAGGCGGCGTCCCATCTGAGGGTAGCGGTCACCAGGAAGTCAAGCCGGATCTCTCGGCCTTTCCCTTCTGGACGCTCGTCGGAGGCTGGTCTGTCTTGTGCGGCGCCCTGGCCGCCGACCCTATGCGCTGGCAGGGGGAGACCTTCCTTGCCCTGGCGGTCGCCTTCCTGCTGGTTTCTGTGTCCTGGGCCGGCCTCTGGACATTGGTCTCCGGGATCGATTGGGCCTTTTTGCTGTATGCCAAGCCGGACTGGCCCCAGTCTCCCCTCCCTGGGCTGCCCTACACACGGCCCGGGTCGCCGGCAGGCCGGCTGGGCCGGAAGCTGGGCCGGATGGCCGGCTGGTGGAAGCATCTCTTCTGGCCTGCGGCCGGCGCCTACTTTGTCATAGGCTTGTTGGCCGCGGCGTTGGCAGTGGTCTTGTCTCTGCTCCTGCCACGCCACGTCTGGTGGCTGGACCTGGCGCTGGTCATGATCATCGGGCTGGGCATGGTGCAGCGGCGCCGAGATCTCGCTCCTCTGGCAGCGCAATCCTTCCTCGGCCTTGGTCTGCCCTGGTTGGCCGGCTATTTGGCCATCGGCCGGTTCTCGTGGCCGGCTCTCCTGATTGCCCTGCTCTTCTCCTTGGCTGCGTGGGGCGTGCTGCGCGCCGAACGGGGAATGGCAGGCGGGAGGTGGCTTCTCCACGGCGGCCCCCTCGGTGCCTCGCTCCTGCTGGCCATCCTGAGGCAGCCCCTGGCGGCCGGCGGAGTGGCGCTGCTGGCCTTTGGGCCGATCCTCTCCGGGCTGACGCTGCGCTATGGAGAGGACCTCTCCGGTGTGAGCCGGCGGATCTGGCCCTGGCTGCTGGCGTCCATCCTCGTGACCGCCCTGGCAAGCCCGTGAGCTGGCTCTGGGCCGGCATAGGCCTTGCCGGCCTCCTGCTCTTGGCAGGGCTTGTCTACTGGCAGTTGATGGTCGCCGAGGGTGCGTACCTCGGCCCCCAGGTCGTGGCCTGGACGTATGACCTGGTGGCCCGCCGCTACGATGCCATCAAGCAATTCGACCACGGCGAGGAAAAGAGGTACTTGGCAGAGCCGCTTCTCCGAAAGCTGGCCGGCATCGAGAACCCCCTCGTCCTTGATGTGGCCACTGGGACGGGTCGCCTTCCTCTATCCCTCTTGCACACGCAGTTCCGCGGGCAGATCGTCGGACTTGACCTTTCCTTGAAGATGCTCCGCTTGGCGCAGCGCAAGCTTCTGCCTTATGGCGATCGGGTCGGGCTGATCTGGCAGGGCGCCGAGCATCTGCCTTTTGGGGACGGCCTCTTTGACGCCGTGACTTGTCTGGAGGCGCTCGAGTTCTTCCCCCATCCGGCCGAGTCGCTGACCGAGATGGTGCGTGTCCTGGCGCCGGGAGGCGTGCTCTTTATCACCAACCGGGTCGGGCGCGAGGCCCTCTTCCTGCCGCGGCACGCCATTCGCCGGGCAGATCTGGAGAGGATCCTTGCTGCACTGGGACTGCACGAAGTAGAAGTGCGGCGGTGGCAGGTCAGCTACGACCTGGTGATGGCGCGCAAGGAGGGCCGCTGGATGGCCGGCCGGGGCAGGCAGGTCGACTGGAAGACCTTCCTCCGCTGTCCGGTCTGCGGCGGAACGCTGCAGGCGTTGGCCTCAGGCCTGTCCTGCTCGGCCTGCGCCCGACCTTATCCCGTGCACGATGGAATCGTGCGCATGGCATCGCACGACCAGGGCCGGACGGGCTTGATGCCTTAGCTGTCCACGAGCGTTACCCACTCCCCCTGCGGCCCTTCATCCCCCCGGTGATTCAGGTTGCAGGCCGACCCGATTGCTGGTAGAATCGGTGCGCTGAATCGCTCCCTGCCTGCCATACCGCAGGGCGGCAGCAGGAGAGGTCGAACTCGCCATGGAAAGCGCCAGGAGGGTCTGGGCTCTTGGCCTGGACGGAGCTACGCTGGACTTGGTCCGCCCCTGGGCGGAACAGGGACACTTGCCCGTTCTGGGTCGCCTTATGCGCGGCGGTATCTCGGGTCCGCTGCGCTCCACCTATCCACCCTTGACCGGCCCGGCCTGGGCGTCCTTCATGACCGGCATGACGCCGGCCCGCCATGGGGTCCTGGAGTTCTTCCGCCGCCAGCCCGGCACCTATCGCCAACTCCTCAATAGCTACCGCGACATCGATGGCCGGCCCCTCTGGCGCCTCCTGAGCGAGGCCGGCAAGCGGGTCTGCGTCATCGGCGTGCCCATGACCTATCCCCCGGAGCCGGTGAACGGCTGCATGATCAGTGGGCTGCTGACGCCCGCCGGCCGCCGTGACTTTGTCTCTCCCGCCGGTCTTCTCGACGAGCTGGAGGCACATCTCGGCACCTATCGCCTTCGCCACGACGAAAAGTACCGCCGTGGCGCCCCAGAGCCCTTCATCCGCGAGCAGTACGAAATCCTCGAGAACAACATCCAGGCAGCGCTCTATCTGATGCAAAAAGAGCCCTGGGATTTCTTTATGCTTCACCTGCTCGGGTCCGACCGGATGCAGCACGAGTTCTGGCACCTGCTGGACCCGTCTCACCCACAGCACGATCCGGTCGAGCGGCGCCGATACGGCGATGTGCTTCTTGAGTTTTTCAAGCAGATGGACGAAGGCATAGGCCGGCTCGTGGACTTGGTCGGCGACGACGTCGCAATCCTCGTCATGTCGGACCATGGCTTTGGGCCGGTGCGCAAGTTCGTGAACTTTAACACATGGCTCCTCCAGCAGGGGCTGATGCGTCTCAAACTCGGGCCCAAGACGGCACTGCGCAGGTTGCTCTACCGCCTGGGCATCAACTACAACACCGCCGCCCACTGGGTGCTCAAGCTAGGCTTCGGCCGGCAGGCGATGGAGCTTGGCCGCCAGCGGCGTGAGGAGCTGCAGCGGCAGCTCTTCCTCTCGCTGGACGACGTCGATTGGCCGCGCACCAAGGTCTACTCGGTAGGCAACTTTGGCCAGATGTTCGTCAACCTCAAGGGCCGTGAGCCTCAGGGATGCGTCTTGCCCGGCGTGGAGTACGAGGCACTGCTCGATGACCTGGTGCGTCGCCTGTGGGCGATGACTGACCCCGACACCGGCCGCGCGGTCGTTGGCGAGATCTTTCGGCGCGGTGATCTGTACGATGGGCCCCATGCCGAGGAGTCGCCCGACCTAATGTTCCTCACGCGCGACATGGAGTACAAGGCCATGGGCCTCTCTGACTTCTCTTCCCACCGCGTCTTTGACCCCGTGTACGGCACGACCGGCCATCACCGCATGGACGGCTTGATGATCGTGCATGCACCAGGGGTCGTCCGGGAAGGCGAGGCCTTTGAGGGGGCGCGTATCTGTGATTTGGCGCCGACGATTTTGTACCTGATGGGCCAACCTGTCCCCGCGGAGATGGACGGGCGTACCTTGCTCGATCTCTTTACGCCAAGCTTCCGGCAATCGCACCAGGTCACCTACCTGGAGGCGCGCGAATCTTCGCCTGGCGACGATGGCTCGGCGTACTCGGAGGAGGAGCAGGCCGAGATGCGCGACATGCTCCAGGCGCTGGGATATGTGACGTAAGAGCCATTGGGGCGGAGCCAGCCTCAGGATGGGCGAAGGCCCTGTCATGAGGCGCAAGAGGTCTCCGATCGAGCCCCTGTAGCCAGTACAAGGTGGAGAAGTGGAAACGGGAAAAATCCTGGTTGTGATTCCGGCGTACAAGGAAGAGACCAAGATCGAGGGCGTCATTGCGGGCATTCGCCAGCACGTGCCCCAAGCCGATATCCTGGTCGTCGACGATGGCTCTCCCGATGAAACGGCTGCCGCGGCCCGCCGGGCAGGGGCCCTTGTCGCCTCTCTTCCCTTCAACCAGGGGTACGGTGTGGCTCTGCAGACAGGCTTCAAGTACGCCCGGCGCCGCGGATACGACATAGTCGTCCAGATCGATGGCGACGGGCAGCACGAGCCTAGCTGCATCGCTGACCTCCTGTCCGTGATCCAGTCTGGGCAGGCCGATGTCGCACTCGGCTCTCGCTGGTTGGGTGAAGGGAATTACACGGGCCCGCTCCTGCGCAAGTTCGGAAAGGTCTTTTTCGCCTCATTGGCCACACTCCTGACGGACTTGAAAGTCACCGACCCGACCACGGGATTCCAGGCCCTTTCCAAGGAGGTCGTCGATTTCTACTGCACGCACGTCTACCCGGTAGATTATCCGGATGCCAACGTGATCATTATGCTCAGGCGCGCCGGGTTCCGTATCGCCGAAGTCCCCGTGATCATGTATCGCAACGACACCGGCCAGTCCATGCATGCGGGAATTCTGAAGCCGCTCTTTTACGGGATGAAGATGATGATGTCGATCGCCATGACCCTGCTGCGCGACGACCGCGGGCTCCGGCGGGAGAGTACCCATGTCTAGACCGCAGATCTTGATCGTTATCAGTGCGGTTCTGCTGCTGGCCTTTGTCCTGGAGCAAGTCCGCCGACGGCGCCTCCGCGAGGAGTACTCCTGGATCTGGCTGCTGACCGCGGTCGGGTACCTGTTGGTTGCCCTGGTGCCTGGGTTGATTGAGTGGGTCTCTGGTGCCATCGGATCGGTACGCCCCACATCTGTGTTCGCGTTCCTCGGCCTGGTCTTTCTCTTCCTGGTTTCGATCCAGTTCTCAGTCCAGATCTCGCGGCTGACCGAACAGAACAAGGACTTGGCTCAGCAGATTGCCATCCTGGATAGCGAGCTAAGGCAGTTGAGCCAACCACCGCCCCCCGCCGTCGCCGGTCCCGATGGCGAGCGCGGAGAATCCATCCCGGCTGAGCTACCCCCGAGTCAAGAAAATGCTGAACGCGCTCACGATTGATCTGGAGGACTGGTACCAGGGCTTGACCAGCACCGGCCATCAGGTCGACCGCTGGCCCGACTTCCAGGATCGGGTCGTCGAGAGCACGGAGCGGCTCCTTGCCGTCCTGGGCCGCGCATCTGTCCGGGCCACCTTCTTTGTCCTGGGGTACGTGGCCGACAAGTTTCCAGATCTCGTAGGCCGTGTGGCCGAGGCTGGGCACGAAATCGCACTCCATGGCTATCACCACCAGAGAGTCAGCCACCTTAGCCCTGAGCAATTCCGTGACGACGTTATGCGCGGCCGCGAGGCGGTCGGGCGGGCCTGTGGGAGGCAGGCGGTTGGCTATCGTGCGCCCATGTTCTCCATCAACCGCTCCTCGCTGTGGGCCCTGGACACCCTGCGGGATCTGGGCTTCCGCTACGACTCCAGCCTTTTCCCCACCCGCAACATGCTCTACGGCTTTCCCGGCGCACCTCGCTTTCCCTACTACCCACTCGAAGGTTCCCGGTTCGCCGAGTTCCCGCTTTCCACCCTCCGACTGGCCGGCGTCAATTGGCCGGTGGCCGGTGGTTTCTACTTCAGGATCATGCCCTACTTCCTCTTCCGCTGGGCGCTGCGCCGCCTGAACCGGGAAGGCCACCCGGCCATCTTCTATCTTCACCCTTGGGAGCTTGACCCAGATCACCCTCGCCCTCACCCTACGCCCCGCGAGCGCCTGACACACTACTCCAATCTGGCCACGACCGAGGGCAAGCTCGTTGCCCTGCTGCGCGACTTCCAGTTTGGTCCCCTTGCTGGCCAACCGGCCCTGCTGGATGCGGGAGCCACGGCATGAAGATCGTGGAGCTACAGGACCGGGATAGGACGCCCTGTTGGGACGAGTGCGCTCTGAGCGCGCCGGAGGCCACGGTCTACCATCTTGCGGGCTGGAAGTGGGTGATGGAGCGCACGTTTGGGCACAAGGCCCACTACCTGATCGCCTTGGAGGGAAACGACGCATTGGGCATCCTGCCCCTCCTGCACATCAAGAGCCGGCTTGCCGGGCACTACTTTACGACGCCGTCCGGTGGGCTCTGCTGCCGCGATGACCGGGCAGCCGGGGTGCTCCTTGCCAGGGCCAAAGAGCTCGTAATGCAGTCTGGGGCCCGGTACCTGATCCTGCGCGACGGCTACCGGCGCTGGGAGGACCCCGACCTGGTGACAAACGAGGACCACTGCACCCTGGTCGCCCGGCTGTCGCCCGAGTGGGACGAAACGCTCAAAGGCATCAAGCGCAAGGAGCGCCAGCTCACGCACCAAGGTATGCGTGCCGGGGCAGGCGTCTTGGCCGGGGCGCAGCATCTCGAGGTCTTTTACCCAGCCTATGCGCGCGCCATGCGTGAGAAGGGCACGCCCACGCCGGGCAAGCTTTTCTTTCACAATATCCTCGATGAGTTCCCCACGCACATGAGGCTGCTTGTCGTTCAGCGCGAGGGCCAGGTATTCGGCGGCGGGTTCATTGCTCCCTTCCGCGATACAGTCCATTGTGCGTGGGCCGGCGTGCTGCGCGATTCTCGCGATTTCCGCCCCAGCCATCTCCTCTATTGGGAGACGATGCAGTATGGCAGCGCCAACGGCTACCAGTGGGTGGACTTTGGCCGCAGCCGCCGAGATTCGGGCAGCTTCACCTTCAAGAAGAGCTGGGGGGGAGAGCCGCGGCAGATCTACCAGCAGTACTTTCTGAACGGCATCGCCCGGCCGCCGGCCGTCGGCGGAGGCCGCGAAGAGGACGCCGGGTATCGCCTCTTTGTGCGCGTCTGGAGCCGGCTCCCCCTGCGGTTGGCGGAGGTGCTGGGCCCTCAGCTGCGCAAGAGGATGCCGTTCGGTTGAGCGTGAGAGGTCAAACCTTGCCAGCGGCACAGCCCACCCGGCGAGCGCGCACTTTCTTGCGCCACGTGCCCCCCGTGGCCGTGCCCGTTCACGCCATCGATCTCCGCTCTGGTGTGGCTGCGCTGTTGAGGCCGGCCGGCTCCGTCGAGCAGCTCTGCGCTGACTTGGAGGCCAGGACGGGCAGCTCGTACTGCGGCCTCGTCTCATCGGGCAGGTCGGCCTTGGCGGCGATCCTCCTTGCGCTGAAGCGCCTCTCCAAGCGGACCAAGGTCGCCGTCCCGGCGTACGGCTGCCCGACGGTTGTGCAATCCATCCTCTTTGCCGGCCTGGAGCCAGTCCTGTGCGACGTCTCGCCCCGCACGCTCGACCTGGACCCCGCCGCGCTGGACCGTTTGCCCAAAGACGATCTGCTCGCGATTGTTCCCACGCACCTGTATGGACTGGCCCAGGACATTACCGGCCTGCTCTCCATGGGCCGGGAGCATGGGTTCTTTGTCATAGAGGACGCGGCCCAGGCCTTTGGCGCAAGGTCGCAGGGCCAGATGGTGGGCACCCGCGGCGATGCCGGTTTCTACAGCTTGGGAAGGGGCAAGTGCCTGCCGGTCGGCCACGGAGGCGTCATTGTAGCCGGCGGGCGCCTGGGCGTGGCCATCGAGGAGCTGCTCCGCTCCACGCCCGGCTACGGGCAGGGCGCGCCTTCGCCCTTTGGATCACTGGCCCTTTTCCTCGGCTATGGGCTGGCTACCAATCCGGCCGGTTGGTGGCTCGTCGTGCGGACCTCCCTGAATCCCGCCAGCGAGGGCATGGACCTCCGCGCGCTGCCGCCTATTCGGCTGGGCCGCCTGTCGGCCGTCCAGGCTGCCGTCGCCCGCTCGATCCTCGCGCGCCTGGGGCACCTGCAGCAGGTATGGAGGAATAACGCAGCGCGTCTAATCGCCACGCTCGCCGAGGTAGACGGCGCCCAGGTCCCGGAAATCCCGCCGGGGAGTGATCCGGTCTATCTGCGATTGCCATTCGTGACAGGCAGCCCCGAGCAGGCCAACGCGCTCTACGACCGGCTCCGGGAAGAGGGGATCGGCGTATCCCGGTCCTACGTCCGCAGTCTGCCCGATCTCTACTCGGAGCGGCTGGGGTTGGACCCATCCGCCTTCCCGGGTGCCTCCCGGCTGGCCAGGTGCCTGCTGACGCTCCCTACACACTCCTATCTCCGGGAGGACGATTTTGCTCGGATCGACCATGCTCTACGGGCAGTGCCCCGCGGGCATTCAATCGGATAGCCCCTTTGTGGGCGCCTTAGGGAGAGAACCATGCCGGTACCACCGCCCGATCCAGAGATGCTGGCGCGGATGCCGATGCCGCGCGACGAGTACGAGCGGCTCCGCCCACGCGGCCGCTTCACGCTCTTCAAGCAGAAACTTCTCAACTTGGTGGCCCACAACATGATCCATCCCGGCCTGCGGCTGTGGCTCTACCGCAGGATGGGGGTCAACATCGGACGCGACTGTGTCGTCGAGATGTACTGCAACCTGGACGACCAGTTTCCCGAGCTCATCTTCTTCGACGATCACAGCGGCCCCTCGCGCTACGTCATCGTCGTCTGCCACGACGACGTGGCGGCTCGGACGGAAGAGGGCAGCCTCACCCGCCACGGCTACGTCGCGCCGGTACGCATGAAAAGCTTCTCCGCCTGTGGAGTGGGCAGTATCCTCCTGCCCGGCGTGACCCTGCACGAAGGAGCGATGGTGGGAGCGGGGGCCGTCGTTACCAAAGATATCCCCCCCTATAGCCTGGCTGTCGGCATTCCGGCCAAGGTCATCAAAGAGCTCGCGCCCTCTCCGACAACGCAGGGTGCACAGGGCACGACTCAGACATGAGCACCGGTGGGCCCAGTGCCTTGGCGGCCAGCATCATTGTCCTGGGCTACAACGGCAGAGGCCTGCTGCAGCGATGCCTCGATTCCGCGCTGGACCAGCGCTTCCCGGCCGGCGAGTTCGAGGTCATCTATGCCGACAACGCGTCGCGAGACGGCTCTGCCGGATGGGTGTCGGAGCACTTTCCATCGGTCCGGGTGCTCTGCTTTGACCGCAACCTGGGCTTTGCCGAGGGAAACAATCGTGCGGCTGCACAGGCAGGCGGCCGCTACCTCCTCTTTCTAAACCAGGACACTGTCGTCCATCGCCATTGGCTGGCCGAGATGGTCGGCGCATTGGCTGCCGGGGCCGAAGGCGAAGAGGGGCTGCCGCCCGCGCCCTCCGATCGCGCCGTGGCAGGCCATGCTGCGGGCTGCCCCCTGCAGGCGGGCGCCATGGAGCGCGATGCTCACGTGCCGCGCGGGTTCCTGAGCGAAATCACTCGCTTCGGAGCCGTGGAGCCGGTCGAGATCGATCTGCCCAGTACCCCCATCCCAACCCTTCATATCGGCGGCGGCTCGATGATCCTCGACCGCCAGGTCCTGCCTGATCTCGACTACATCTTTGATCCCACTCTCTTTGCCTACGGCGAGGACCTGGACCTTGGCTTGCGCCTGAACGGATTGGGGTATCGTGTAGTGTTTGTGCCCACGGCCATCTGCTATCACCACCGCGAAGGCCGGGCTGAGCCCTCCCGGACGACGCTCCGCCGCACTGCCCTGGCGACCCGGAATAGGTTCCTGGTCTATATGAAGAACATGCACTGGGGCGAGTTCCTGCTGGCCCTCCCGCTTCTCTTCGTAGGGTCGATCGCCAAGATGGGCACCATGGTTGCCAGCCCCGTCAAGCGCCTGGTCTATGGCCTGGGCCTCGTGCCGTTCACGGCCTACTATCTGGCCGCGGCCATCGTGCGGATGCCCCGCTACCTGCCTGATCGCCGGCTCATCTTGGCCCGCCGGGACCTGCACCGTCCGCGCAATTGGCTCCTGCGGGAGCTGCTGCGGCGAGGGCGGCGATGAGCCACGACGCGCCCGCGCCTGGACGTGGGCCTGCTCCCACCGGACCGACGCCTGGGCGCGGCCGGACGTTCCGCGCCCTGCGCCATCGCAACTTTCGCCTCTTCTGGTCTGGCCAGATCATCTCCCAGGTCGGCACCTCGATGCAGTTCATGGCACAGAGCTGGCTGGTCTACGACCTCACCGACTCCCCCTTCATGCTGGGCCTGGTGAGCTTTGCTGCCCTGCTGCCCGTTTTGCCCGTCTCGCTTCTCTCCGGCGTGATCAGCGACCGCTTTCCCAGGCGGCCTCTGATCATCCTGACCGAGAGTGTGCTCATGCTCCAGGCCCTGACCATGGCTGCCCTGACCTGGTCGGGGGTGCTCCAGGTCTGGCACGTCATAGCGCTCAGCTTTGTCTATGGCGCGGCTGCCGCACTGGAGCAGCCCGCCAGGCTTGCCTTTGTCGTGGACACGGTCGGCAAAGAGGATCTCACCAGCGCGGTCGGCCTGAATGCGGCAGTCTACAATACCGCCCGGATCGTCGGCCCGTCACTCGCCGGCCTGCTCGTGGCGTGGATCGGTGAAGCAGGCTGCTTTCTGCTGAACGGCCTCTCCTTTCTTCCGGTCATCGCGGCCCTGCTGGCCATCCGCCTGCCGCCGCGACCTGCCGCCCGCCAACGGCTGCGGGTTGTGGGGAGCCTCATGGACGGCTTCCGCTATGTCTGGACCACCCAGGCGATTCGCGGAGTGCTGGTCATTGTAGCTGTGGCCGGCCTGCTGACCATGCCGTACGTCTCTCTCATGCCTGTCTTTGCCAAAGACATCCTCCAGGGTGACTCCAGGAGCTACGGCTTCCTCATGGCCGGCGTGGGAGCAGGCGCCATTCTCGGCGCCCTGTCGGCAGCCACCATCGGCACCGGGCGCCGGGGCCGATGGCTATCCTGGGGGAATGTTCTCGGGCCGCTTTTCGTCCTGTCTTTCTGCCTGTCCAAGTCCTTCCCGCTCAGCCTGGCACTGGTGATCCTGGCAGGGGTTGCGAACGCCGTGCGGCAGACATTGTGCAACAGCCTCATCCAGATCAACACCCAGGAGCAGTACCACGGGCGTGTGATGAGCATCTTCAACTTGCTCTTCACCGGTATGTCACAGGCCGGCACCCTGCTTATGGGAGGGCTCGCCGAGGGGATTGGGGCCCCGGTCGCCGTCGGTGCTGGTGCGCTTGCCAGCGTTGCCCTTGGCTTGCTCTTTGTCTGGCGCCTGCCACACGTCCGCCGGCTGCCCTGACGCCCTCTCTGCGCGTACCCTTCCGCACGCCCTGCGAGCGCACGGGCCGTGGCCGAGGGCTCGAGATCGTGCGGCAGGGCACTGAAGTAGGGCCTTTCCGCCCATTTGGAGTTTGTCCTTCCGCGTGGCATACTTGTTTCTTGCCTTTGTGAGGTGTCCTATTCCAGCGGAGGGTCGGATGAAGAATCGGCGCACCATCGTCGCACTCGGGGCATTCTTGGTCCTTTTGTGGGGGATCGGAGGCGCGCGGGCCGCCGGCCAGGTTCAAGGAACGCAATTCAGCCTCGCCGATGCCAGCCTGGCTTTCCTGGGTGAGAAGGCGAACGATTGGTCGGGCTATTCTGTGGCGCCGGCCGGCGATGTAAATGGCGACGGCTATCGCGACCTGCTGATCGGCGCCCCCTACGCCGGCGATGTAGACGGGAAGGGGCAGGGCAAGGCCTACCTGCTGCTCGGCCGCCCAACGTCCGAATGGCCCACCGGCCAGATAGACCTCGTCGATGCTGATGCTTCTTTCCTGGGCATCAAACAGGCGGCGATGGCCGCCAGGCAGGTCTATACCGCTGGCGACGTCAATGCGGACGGGTATGACGACTTTCTCATCACCTGCTGGATGTGTCGGGGCAGCAAGGGGACAGCGTACCTCTTCCTGGGCAGACCAAACGCTGACTGGGGGCATGACTACCCGCTGGAGGAGCCCGACGTCCGCTTCATCGGCGAGAACTACAATGATAGGGCAGGCTACTACGCGGCGACTGCGGGCGATGTGAACGGCGACGGATACGATGATTTCCTGATCACAGCCGTTGGTGACGAGGAAGGCGGAGGGTTTCGTGCCGGCCAGACCTATCTCATACTGGGGCGGACGGATTGGGGACCTCTGCCGCTTTGGTTCTTCCTCGACCAGTCGGACGCCTCCTTTCTCGGCGAGGCAGAAGGAGACGCCGCCGGGCGGTCTGCCTCCGGGGTTGGGGACATTGATCGGGACGGCTGTGCCGATTTCATGATCGGTGCGCCCTTCAACGACGAAGTGGGCACCGATGCCGGGAAGGCGTACCTGGTGCGCGGGCGCCAGGCGGCCGATTGGGGCATGGACTATGGGCTCGCCGGCGCCGATGCCTCTTTCGTGGGAGAGGCCGAGGGCGACCAGGCGGGACGCCGTGTGTCGGGTGCAGGTGACGCCAACGGGGACGGGTACGATGATTTCATGGTCGGTGCTTCGTACAACGATCAGGTAGCCCCTGATGCAGGCAAGGCCTACCTCTTCCTGGGCCGCCCGGACGCTGATTGGGGCCAGGCCTACCCGGCGTCGGAGGCGGACGCCTCATTTCTTGGTGAAAGCGCCGCCGACCAGGCAGGGCGGCGGGTAAGCGCAGCCGGCGACATGAACCACGACAGCTTGGGCGACTTTATCGTCAGCGCACCTCACAACAGCCGGTCCGCTTCCGAGGCAGGTGCTTCCTACCTGATCTATGGCCGCGCGGATGCCGGCTGGGGGATGGACCAGGCGTTGGCCGAGGCAGATGTGATCTACCTGGGCGAGGCCGCCGATGATCATGCCGGATACGACCTGGCGCCCCTGGGAGACATGAATGGCGATGGCGTCGACGACCTGGTCCTAGGCGCCTACGGCGCAGACGTGAATGGAGACCAGTCAGGCACCACCTACGTCATCCTCAGCAATTGGCGCCGGGTCTACCTTCCCCTCGGACTCGGCAACCGATGAGCCAGCGAAGGTGACTCTGGAGAACCCATTTGGCAATCGCCCTTCCCTGTGGCATACTCCTTTCCTACGGAAAAAGGGGTGGGGCTCCCCGCCCAGGGAGCAGATTCTGTGGAGGTTGGGATGAAGCGCTGGCATGCCACAATCGCACTCGTGATCGTCCTTGTCGTCTCCTTCGGAATCGCTGGCTCGGGAGTTTCGGGGCAGGCTCTGTCTGTGCAGTACAGCATGGCCAATGCCAGCCTCACCTTCCTCGGGGAGGACATCGGCGACTGGTCCGGTTACTCTGTCTCCCCTGCCGGCGACGTGAACGCCGACGGCTACGATGACCTCGTCATTGGGGCCCCCTATGCCGGCGAGGTCGAAACCAAGGGGCCGGGCAAGGGCTACCTGATTCTTGGCCGGAACAGCGCCAGTTGGCCGGCAACCCACATCGATCTTGCTGCCGCCGATGCCTCCTTCCTCGGCGACTTGCCTGTGGGTATGACGGCGCGCCAGGTCTACACGGCCGGCGACGTCAACGGCGACGGCTACGACGATTTCCTCATCAGTAGCTGGAAGTATGGCGGCGAGCGAGGCATGACGGCCCTCTTCCTCGGCAGGGCCAGTGTCAACTGGGGCCAGGACTTTCCGCTCAGGCGGGGTGACGCCACCTTCCTCGGCGAAGAAAAGGGCGACCGTGCCGGCTACTACGTCTCGGCCGCCGGCGACGTGAACGCCGATGGGTACGACGACTTCCTCATCACCGCAGTAGGCAATGACGAGGGCGGCGGATTTCGCACCGGCGAGACGTACCTCATCCTCGGCCGCGCTGCCGCGGACTGGGGGCGCAACTTTTACCTCTCCGGGGCCGATGCTTCCTTCCGGGGTGAGGCCGAAGGGGACGCTGCCGGCCGGTCCGCCACCGGTGTCGGTGACATCAACGGCGATGGCTATGCCGACTTTATGATCGGCGCTCCCTTCAACGATCAAGTTGCCCTCGATGCCGGGCAGGCCTACCTAATCCTGGGTCGTGCCACGGTCGACTGGGGTGCGAACTACCCTCTGTCACAGGCCGATGCCTCTTTTCTCGGTGAGGCAGCGGGCAATCAGGCCGGCCGACGCGTCTCGGGAGCCGGTGATGTGAATGCCGACGGCTATGCTGACATCATCCTCGGCGCTTCGTACAACGACCAGGTAGCACGCGACGCGGGAAAGGCCTATCTGATCCTCGGTGACTCGACGGTGGGCTGGGGCATGGATTTTCCCCTGTCGCAGGCCGATGCGGCCTTCCTCGGCGAGAACCTGGGCGATCAGGCAGGGCGCCGGGTGTGCGACGCCGGCGACGTCAACGACGATGGCTATTCCGACTTTCTCATCGCCGCTCCCCACAACAACCGCGCCGCGAAAGAGGCGGGCACCGCCTATCTGCTCCTAGGCCGGCCCTCCGCCGACTGGGGGCCCAGCTTTTCCCTCGCCCAAGCGGATGCCTTCTACGTCGGTGAAGCAGCCTTTGATCACGCGGGCTACGACCTTTCCGCCGTCGGCGACATGGATGGCGACGGTAGGGTGGACCTGGTCTTTGGCGCGTATGGGGCGGACGAAAACGGCCCGCAGTCCGGCAACACGCACCTCTTCTTGAGCGCTCAGGCGCCCAACCCGATCTCCTTCACGCCCGACGCCCCCAGTGGCAAGGTAGGGGAGTGGCACCTCTTTACGAATGTCTATCGCGATGCCGCGGGTTGGGCAGATATCTCCACGGCCGAGATGCTCCTGGGCCGGACCAGCTCGGATCTCAAAGGGCTCTACGTCCAGTACCGCCCTGCCGAGAACCATCTCTACCTTCGCAACCGGTATGGCACCGGTTGGCTTGGCCCCTGTACGCCTGGCGAGGCGACCACCTTGGCCAATGGGGTTGTTCAGCTCGACTGTGCTTTGTGCACCGTCACCAACGATGGCGGCACCGATCTACAGGTCGCGCTGCAGGGCCGCTGGGGCCAGTCGATCACGGCTCCTTGGGCTCTGACTGCCTACCTGCGCGCGACCGACCAGTCGGGCAATGACTCGGGTTTCCTGGGGCTGGGAACCTGGACACTCAATCCGTAGTTGGAAGGCCTACCATGAAGCAACCTACCGAGACGACGGTGTCTCGACTCCGGCAATCCCATCCCCTCATTGTGCTCGGCATGCACCGCTCCGGCACCAGCCTCGCCGTACAGCTGCTCCACGATCTTGGCATCCACATGGGCAGCTGGCTGTCGCGTGATGCGGAGTCGGTGCACTTTCAGAGGCTCAACCGGCGCATCTTTCGAGCTGCAGGCAGCAAGTGGGCCGACGTGGGCGGCCTCCTCCACCAAATGGAGTCTCCCGCCTTTGTGGCTCAGCAGACAGCGCGCGTGCAGCGCGCTCTGTTCACGACGTCCATCCCCTTTCGCAAGCCACCGGTAACGTACTTCTTCGGCCCCGAGCTGTGGCGGCGGGTCGAGGATGGCGAATCTCCCGCCTGGGGATGGAAGGATCCGCGCACCAGCCTCACGTTCCCTGCCTGGATGCCCATCTTTCCGCACGCGCGCTGGCTTCATATCTTGCGAAACGGCATCGACGTGGCAATTTCCATACATCGCAGAAGCCTCAAGCAGCAGCGCAAGCTGCGCAACCAGGTCTTTCCCATCGACTACAGCGCGGCAACGCTCGATTTCGGTTACAGCTTCCACCTGTGGGAGCAGTATCTCTCCTTCATCCTGGCTCACAAGCGCCAAATCCCGGCGGGTCAGTACCTGGAAGTCCGCTACGAGGATCTCCTTGCCGATCCCAGGACGCACCTGCTGCGGATTATGGAGTTTGCGGGTCATCCCGTGGATGCTGGGACCGGGCCTCTTCACTCTTTGGATGAGGCCTGCCGGCGCATCAATGCCGGTCGCCTGGACAATCGCCGTCATGCTGCTGCCTACCGTTCAGAGATCCCGACTCTCACCTCCAGCCCTCTCATGCAGCAGATGGGCTATGGGTATGACCTCACGTAGGCTGCCATTTGCCTGTCGCTGCGCCAGGGGACCTCGAGCATGGCCATAACGTTCAACCGGTCAGCCATCGCCCGCCGCCCATGGTCCGCCCTCCGCCACCTGCCCTTCCTGGTCGGGTGGTCCGGACAGCGTCTCTTACGGCGGTTGACTGCCCGGTGGCGGATCCTGCCCGACTTTGTCATCATCGGCGCCCAGAGGTGCGGGACAACTTCGCTCTACAACTACCTGGTCGATCACCCCGCTGTGGCTACCGCCTTTATGAAGGAGACCCACTTCTTCGATCTCTACTTCTCGAAGGGGTTGGGTTGGTATCGTGCCCATTTCCCTCTCGTTCTCCCAAGGCGCCGCGCGGCACCGCCGTGTCCCCTGGTCGGCGAAGCTACCCCCTACTATCTCTTCTATCCCCATGCCGCCCGCCGCCTGCGGGCAGCTGTGCCGGCTGCCAAGCTCATTGTCCTCCTCCGGAACCCCGTCGACCGCGCCTATTCGCACTATCACCATGAGGTGAGCATGGGCGTCGAGCCCCTTTCTTTCGAGGACGCCCTCGCCAGGGAAGAGTCCGTCCTGCCGGCAGAAGCAGCGCGGATCGTTGCCGACGAGAGCTATCGGAGTTTCGCCCACTTCAACTACTCCTACCTGGCGCGCGGCATCTACGTGGATCAGCTCGAGTCGTGGGCTCGGCTTTTTCCGAGAGAGCAGCTTCTGGTCATCAAGAGCGAGGACTTTTATGCCAACCCCGCCACCGTGGTCGGGCAGGCGTTTGCATTCCTGGGGTTGCCGCCTTGGACCTCCGGCCGCTACAAGAAGTACAACCTGGCGCACTACGACGGCATGAGCCCTGCCACGCGAGAGCGCCTGGCGGCCTTCTACCGACCGCACAATCAGAGGTTGTACGAGGCCCTGGGTATGGACTTGGGCTGGGATGGCTGATCTTTCGGCAACCCGGAACAGGCTGGTTGTAGCCTTCCTCGTGCTCCTGGGCGCGTTCTCTGCCTTGCTGCTGGCCCCGCGCCTTTCAGATGCGGCCCCGATCCTGGCCGTGGCGCTGAGCTGGCTCTGGTTCCTCCTTCCCGGCCTGCTGCTATCTTTTGTCATTGGCCCGCGCCTTTCGTGGCTGCAGCGCATCCCGGCCTCTTTTGTCCTGGCCAATGGCCTTGGTACCCCCGGCACAATGGTGGCCATCCTGCTGCACATGCGGCTCAGCACCCTTCTCGGCATCAATGTGGGTGTGCTCTTGCTCAGCGCGGTGCTTTTTCTCCTGTTCGCGGGGAGGCGGCAGGCACACGGCCCGGACGCAGGCCGGCCCCCTGGGCACCCGCGGGCGAGGTCACTCCTATCGCGCTGGCAGCTTGATGCCACCTCCGTTGTGTGCCTGCTGCTAATCCTGGCCGTGACGGGAATCGTGGCCGTTCTGGCCCTCCAGTGGCCCCCTTCGGGCGATGATGTTGCTGGCCTTGCCCCCTTTGCGGAGGCGCTCCGGTTAGGCAGGATTACCGGTGAGGAGCCATTTCACGGCAGCGGTGCCCCGGTCACACCTCGCAACGAGATGACCGTCTGGAGCTACCAACTGGTCCTGCTCTGCAGGGTTGCTGGCGTTGCGGCTGATACCTTCTTCGTGGATAGCCGCCCAGTACTCACTGTCCTCTCCTTTTTGGCCATTTTCCTTTTTCTGCGGCTGATCACCAAGAGCCGGCGCCAGGCGCTTTTCTTGTCTGCCCTTTGGTCGCTCTTTCTGCTTGCTGCCCTCCAGGCGGATCAGACCGGGAGCGATTTCATCACCCGCATCATCCAGGACAAGTTTGTCGGGTGGTTCGTTATGGTGCCCGTCATCCTCATTTTCATTCAGGAATGGCTGGAGAACGGAAGGCCCCTCACGCTGGCAGCTGTGAGCCTGAGCACCTTCGGAGCCTCGCTCCTTCACCCAATCACCCTGACCCAGGTGGCGATCCTGGGTGCTGGCTTTTGTGTCGTCTGCCTGCTGTTCGATCGTTCGCGGTCCATGCTCGTGCGGCTTGCCTGGCTCGCTCTCACTCTCTTGATTTGCCTGGTCGTTCCCGCTATCCAGTACTTTCGCTTCATGGGCGACATGCCGCTGGACTTGGCCGGACTGCGGGATGCCGTCGAATATGGCCGTATCTACATGGCTGTTGACCGCTACCGCCTCTGGCTGCTGGACGGCAACCGCTACATCCTGCACCCGTCGATCATCCGGGCACCGACTGTCCTGGTGGGGTATGGCGCCCTGCTGTTGCTCTTGCCAATGTTGAAAAGGAGCCATGCCGCGCGCTGGGTCGTGGGCGGCATGGTGCTCCTCCCCCTTCTGTTGTACATTCCGCCGCTGGCATTCATGGTCGGCAAGTTCGTCACACCCTACCTGATGTGGCGCCTGGCGTGGCCCCTCTACACCTTCGCCGTATTCTCTATCGGACTGGCGGTTTGGCACCTGCCTTCTCTTCTCGTTGGTTTGGCCGACAGGCTGCGCCTTCGCGCGCCCGCTCTGCCCAGGGCCGTGCCGGCCCTTCGATCGTACGGGCCTCTCATAGCTGTCCTTGTCGCGCTCCTGATCTCCCTCCGCAGCATCAGGAGCGGTTGGGTCGATTTCCAGGAACGGTACTGGGAAGTCGGCTTCTCGACCTGTTCTCAGGCCCGGGCTGCGCTGCACACGCTGGACGCCCTCGCCTATGAAACCCCCGTCAATGTGCTGGCCTCCAACTCGCTCGACTTCTGTATCCCAGCCTATGCCCCCCTGGCCAATGTGGTGTCGTTCCGTGGCTATGGCACCATCAACCGGCTGCCCGCGGACCTGATCTCTGATTCGCTCCAGCGGACCATCGACGTTGACTATTTCAGCACGGTCGAGATGGTCGACGATCTCGTCGTGGCTATGCTTGACCGTTACGACATCGGGTATGTCCTGATCGAAAAGGACCGGCTGGAGCTGGACCTGCATCTCAGGCAGATGCCTGCCCTCTTTACACCCGTCTATGCAGGTTCGGCATACGCCCTCTATAGCGTCACGCACCCTCTACCTGCCTCTCACATTGTGGACGGAAATGCCGCGCTCAGGCTGCGGCACTGGGATGAGGCGAGGCAGGCCTTCTTCAACGCTCGCAAGTCCGAACCGTCGCAGGTGTTGGCCTCCGTCGGGCTCGGATTGGCACGCGAAGGCGAGGGAGATCTTGAGGCTGCCCTTGGCTTCTACGAAGAAGCCAGTGCGGCAGCCGATGCCGAACCGGCCCTACATGCGCTGTTGGGCGAAACCTACCTCCTGCTTAGGGATCCGGGCGGCGCCGTCGCTGAGTACGAGCAAGCGGTCGACCTGGCGCCCCAGTTCCCCGGGCTCCAGGCAGCACTTGGCCTTGCCTTCCGGCTGGCCGGCCACGATGAGGCAGCCCTGGCCAGCTTCGAGAGGGAGGCGGCACTCCGGGCGCGGCAGGGAACAGCGGTGTACCACTCCGTCCTGGGCAGCGCGCTGATGTCTGCCAGCTGGCCTGAGCGCGCGAAAGAAAGCTACGACCAGGCCATCATCATCAACCGGAAGGCGGAGTACTATACCGGCTTGGCCCAGGTCTTGGCCAAGGTGGGTGATACGGAGGGCGCAATCCAGGCCAACCGCGACGCCTCCCGCCTGGATCGCTGGTGGGATGTTCCCCACGCGCAGCTCGGCTCTGTCTATAGCCAGCAGGGTGATCTCGATGCAGCCGTCGAGCAGCTCGAGGAAGCCTGCCGCCTGGATCCCACCAACTTCTCTGCCTTCAACTCACTTGGCCAGGCGATACAGGAGAGGTCGGGCGTCGAGCCGGCCGTCACCCGCCTCAAGGAATGGCAGAGGCTCAACCGGGTGCTGCCTGGCCCCCACCGGGCGCTGGCCCCACTCTACATGGCCAGCGGGGATGTCGCTGCTGCTCGAGCAGAGATCGACTTTGGGCTCACGATCCAGCCCAAAGATGCCACGCTCTTGGGCATGGCCGGCGACCTCCTGCGCCAGGGTGGGCAGCTGGACGAGGCGGAGGAAAAGTACGACCAGGCACTGGCAAGCAGCCCGTCGCTCTCCACAGCCCGCATGGGCTTGGGTGCTATCTACAACGCCAAAGCCGAGTACGGGCAGCAGATTGGGCAGTTGTTGCAGGTAGCACGTGCAGCGCCGGCCATGGCATGGCCTCACCAGTCGCTCGTCAGTGTCTATCTGGCGTTGGGGCAATGGGAGACGGCACTGGCCGAGGCCGAATGGGCCCTCAAGCTTGACCCAAGTGACTCTTATTCCTACGTGTCATTGGGATCGGTACAAAAGTCCAGGGCCCAGTGGACAGAGGCCCTGGCCGCATACCGGCAAGCCATCGACCTCGAGCCGGCCAACACCGATGCCCACCTTCAGATGGGGCAAGTGTACCAGTCCCTGGGGGATCTGGACGCCGCTCGCGATGCCTTCCTGGCAGCGGCCGAAATGGCCCCGGGCTCGGCGGAAGAGGTGACGGCCCTGGGCGATCAGTACCGGCGTGAGGGAAACCTGGCAGCAGCGATCCTCCAATATCGTGCCGCGATCAAGCTGGATCCCAGCTACACCTCTGCCTACACCTCCTTGAGCAGTGCTCTTCAGGCGCAAGGGGACCGCGACGAGGCCATGGGAGTCCTGCGGGAGGGCGTGCAGTTGGTTCCGGTTGCGGCAGATCTTCATATCGCCCTGGCTGCGCTTGCCAAGGCTCTCGGGCAGCGGGCCGAGGCTCTCGACTGGCTCGAGAAGGGGATCGAGTCCAACCCCCGCGAGGCGGACCTATACGTGGCCCTCGCCGGGCTCCATCAGCAGAAGGGGGACTGGGAGCAAGCGAAGCGGGCGTACCGCGGGGGAATCGAAGCGGAGCCGGGGAGCATCAACTCCTACACCGGCTTGGCAGCCCTTCTCCGCTCACGGGGCGAGGCGGGCTCGGCGGTGCCCGTGTACCGGGCAGCCATAGGAAGGGTGCCCTCAGTAGGCTGGGCGTACGTGGCGCTGGGCGATCTGCACGCCTCACAGAAGGATCGCGACCGGGCAGCGCTTGTGTACCGCCAGGCTCAAGAGGTGCAGCCTGCCAATACCATCGCCTATGCAAGCTGGGCCGGCCTCTTCCGGGCGCAGGGGGAGCCGGACAAGGCATTGGCTCAATACCAGGCTGCCACACTGGTCTCGCCGGGCATTGCCGCGGCATGGATGGCCCTGGGCGCATTCTACCAGTCGCAGGGCGAGTATGACCTGGCCCTAACAGCATACCAGCAAGCAGTCAAGGTAGAGCCGGGCAACGTGTCCGCCCGCGTCAGCCTGGGCGGAGGCTACTCTGCCTCCAACCAGCCAGACCTGGCGGTCGAGGCGTACGAGAGTGCCGTTCGCCTGGAGCCGGGCAACGTCCCTGCCCTGCTGGCACTCGGCTTGGCCTATCGCGCCCAGGGGCAGTTCGATCGGGCAGAGGCCGAGTATGCCAAGGCGGCTGCCCTCGATGCCGGGCAGGCCGCTCCACTCCTGAGCCTGGGGAGCCTTCACTGGGCAGAAGGCCGCGTGACCGAAGCAGAGGACGAGTACCGGCGGGCTTTGGAGATCGAGCCGGCCAACGAGAGCGCGCTCATTGGCCTGGGGGACCTCTACTACGAGCAGGGGCAGCTCGACAAGAGCGTGGGGCACTACCAGGCAGCAACAGAGGCCAATCCCGCCTCTGCCGAGGGCTGGATTGCGCTCGGCGACGTGCACCGCAGTCAGGCACGGTCCGACAAAGCCATTCAGGCTTACCAGGAAGCCACCGAAGCCGAGCCCACCTATGCAGCCTCCTATGCACAGCTGGGCAGCACGTACCTTGCCCTGGGACGGCTGCAGGAAGCCGAGGATGCGTTTCGGCAGGCCATCACAGCCAACGCCGCGGATGCGACGGGCTACGTCCGCCTGGGAGGCCTCAACGCCGTGCGTGGCCTGCCGAAATCAGCGCTCAGCTGGTACCAAGCAGCGACAAAGGCTGCGCCGGGCGCCGGTTGGGCGTATGTGGCCCTGGGGACTTTTCTACAAGCCCGGGGCGATGTACAGGGAGCAGAGTCCGCCCTCCTGGACGGCGTCGCGGCCCAGCCCACCTACGCCGATGCCTACGCCGCCCTGGCCGGCTTCTACAAGGCCCAAGGTCGCTCTGACGACGCGCTTGCGCAGGCCAAGGTCGCCGTCGAGGCCGCGCCCTCCTCTGCGACGGCGCTTGTGGCCCTGGGCGGGCAGCTCCGTGACAGGGGAAGCCTGGTCGAGGCCCGGTCCGTGTTCGAGGCAGCCGTAGACGTGGCACCTGCCGAGCCCACCGTATACTGGGCCCTGGCGGCCCTGTATCGCCTCCTGGGGGAGCCGGAGAAGGCCGCTGCCCAGCTTCAGGCCGTCACGCGGCTCAAGCCGGGCTTGGCGACTGCCTGGACATCGCTGGGCGGCTACAGGATGGCCCGTGGGCAGGCGGATGAGGCCCTGGCGGACTACCAGCGGGCCGTGCAAGTCGAGCCTGGCAGCGTCTCCGCCTGGCTCAGCTTGGGGAGTGCCTATCGCACCTGGGGCCAAATTGAGAGCGCCGAGCAGGCGTATCAGCGGGCTGCGACCCTGGAGCCCGGCAATGCCCTCGTCTACCAGGGACTTGCCGATACCTATCGAGCGCAGGGTCGAACCAACGACGCGCTCACGGCCTATGGCCGGGCCGCGGCCCTCGACCAAGGCCAGGCAGAGGCTTTGGTGAGTCTTGCCAGCCTCAATCTCCAAGGAGGGCGATGGCCCGAAGCCCTGTCGGACTTTCAGAAGGCGGTGACGACCGAGCCCGCGTACCCAACTGCCCGTACCAGCTTGGCTGCTGCCTACCGCACGCAAGGGCTGGTGGACTTGGCGCTGACCGAGTTCCAGGCCGCCGTAGACACCTGCCCCGCCTCTGCAGAGGCCTGGGGCGCGCTGGCAGCCGAGACCCTGCTCCGCGGTCAGGTGTCAGAAGCCATAGCCGCCTACGAGCACGCGATCGAAGTCGAGCCTTCCTACATCCAGAGCTACACCAACCTGGGCAATCTCTACCAGGGCTTGGGAGAGTGGGGCAAGGCGGAAGCGCTCTACCAGCAGGCCGTCGTGGTCAATGCGGGCGACTCAGCGGGTTACCTGGGCATGGCGTCTGCAAGACGAGTGCGGGGCGACTGGGTGGCAGCTCTCGATTGGTATCAAAAGGCAACTCAAGCTGCGCCAGGGGCCAGCTGGGCCTACTTGCCCTTCGGCACTTACCTGCAGCAGCGCGGCGACGATGAAGGTGCGGAGGCCGCCTACCAGAGAGCGATTGCCCTGCAGCCTGCCTACAACGACGCGTACGCGGCCTTGGCCGGCCTGTATCGATTCAGAGGGGAGTTCGATCAAGCCGAAGTCACCTATCGGCAGGCCATCTCCGCCACCAACGAGTCGGTCTACGCGCTGATCAACTTGGGCAACTACTACCGGCTGCGCGCCCGGTACGACGAAGCGATTGAGCAATACGAGCGTGCGGTCTTGCAGAGCCCGGGCCTCGGGGCTGCGCGTGCAGCGCTGGGCGATGGCTATGCAGCCAAGGGACAACGAGACCTGGCCCTGTCCGCTTACGAGCAGGCCATCGAGGCACAGCCTGGTCAGGCGTCGGCCTACGTCAAACTGGCTGACTTGCATGCCAAGACCGGAAACGATGGCGTAGCGGAGGCTACCCTCGAAACAGCTATCCGGGTCGAGCCAAACAACATCCCTGCCCATCTGCGCCTGGCAACCCTCTACTCCAGCCAGGCCAGGTATACCAAGGCGGCCGAGAGGCTCGATCTGGCCATCGGCCTCAGCCCAGGCTCTGCCGACCTGTGGACGGCCCTGGGGGGCGTCTATCAGGCCCAGGGCAATCGCCAGAAAGCCGCCGATTCCTATCGCAGGGCCATCGAGCTCGTGCCGTCCTACGTCTCTGCCTATCTCTCCCTGGCTTCTGTGGAGCGGCAGAATGGCGACCTGGATGGGGCCACGGCAACCCTGCGCAAGGCCATTGACCTCGATCCGACCAACCCCGGAGGCTACATCAACCTGGCTCAGATTGCCCAGGCCGCGGGCCAGCCCGAGGAGGCTCTGGCACAGTATCAGGCTGCGCTGGCTGCCGCTCCTACCTCCGGTTGGGCCTATACCTCCCTGGCTACCTTCTACCGCACCCGGGGAGATGGCAAGCGGGCAATTTCCCTTTACCAGGAGGCAACCTCGGCCGAGCCGGGGTATGTGGGAGCCTATGTCAACCTTGGCCAGAGCTACGTCATGCTGGGGGACATCGCCAGGGCCCGGGCGACCTATCAGAGCGGCATCAGCGCTGTTCCCACCTCAGGTTGGCCGGCACTCGCCCTTGGTTACCTCTACCGCCGTGAGATGGACCTCGACAAGGCCGTAGAAGCCTTTGGCCAAGCCCTCGCACTTGAGCCCCGCTATGCGGACGCCTTTGCAGCCTTGGCCGGGACATACTCCGCCCAAGGGAAGTGGCAGGATGCCTGGAACACGTACCAGGAGGCGGTGAAGATGGCTCCCAACTCCCCCGCGGCCTGGGTGGCACTGGGGAACGCCGCCGCTCAGCAGGGAGACCGGAAAACGACCGGGGAATCGTTCGAGCGCGCAATTGGGCTGAACGATGCCTACTCGGCTGCCTACCAGGCCCTGGTGTCAAGCTACCAGGCGGCAGGCGACTTTGATCGGGCGATCCAGGTCGCGCAGTTGGCTGTGAAGGCCAACCCTGCATTGGCTTGGCCCCGCCTGCTCGAAGGAAGCGCCTACGCGCTTGCATCGCGAGCCGGCGATGCCCTGGGGGCCTACCAGGCGGCCGTGTCTGTGGAGCCGGGCAATGTGAGCGCCTGGTTCTCTTTGGGCTGGTTCTATCAGCTCCTCGGCCGAGAAGAGGATGCCCTCTCGGCCTACCGGCAGGCGCTCAGCCTGGAGTCGGGCAACCTGGATGTCCACATCGCCATGGGCGATGCATACTTGGCGCTCGGCGAATCGGCTGCGGCAGCCGCCGAATATCGGACCGCGATCGATCTCAACCGGGGCCGTGCCGATGGATACCTGGCGCTGGGTGATCTCTATGAGGTCTATGGGCAGCTCGAGGAGGCCAAGACCGCCTATCGCCAGGCCCAAGCAGCCGATCCCAGCAGCATGGCAGCCCACATCGCCCTCGGCGAGGTTCTTCAGCAGCAGAAGCAGTACGACGATGCCCTGGTCGAGTATCAGGCCGCAGTGGAGATCAACCGCGGGCTGGCCTGGCCATGGCTGATGATTGGCAACATGAGCTCGGCACAGGGGAACCTCGAGTCGGCAAAGGCAAGTTTTGCACAGGCCATCGCCTCCGAGCCAGGAAACGGCAGTGGCTATGCCAGTCTGGGCAATGTTTACCTGCGCCAGAAGGACTATGAGGCTGCCCTGTCAGAGTACCGGCGGGCCCTGGCCGTGTATCCTGGCAGCGGGTGGGCCTGGGAGGCGATCGGCAATGTCTACCGATCGCGCCAGATGCTGGATGAGGCGCTTGATAGCTACGGCAAAGCCCTGGCTCTTGAGCCAACCCGGACCGGATCGTACCAGGCCATGGTGGATATCTACCGTGGATGGGGCGATCCCCATGACACGGCTGCCCACCACCTGGAGCTTGCACGGCAATTCCCAGATGTGCCCTGGTATGTCGGCGTGGCAGCCCAGGTCTACAAGAACCTCGACGCCGTCGCCGAGGCGATTCATGAGTACGAGAGTCTACTGACCTTTGTCCCGCGCTATTCGGATGCGCACTACTACCTTGCGCTCCTCTACGAGAGGCAGGGTGATGCTCGTGCGGCGATGCGCCATTGGAATACCTACCTCGCGCTGACGGCGGGCACTCAGTATGCGCCGCAGGCGGAAGAACATCGCGAATCCCTCCGCCGTGTCGTGATCACCGCTCCGGAAGACAATGCACAGGTCGGGGGCATGGTTGCCATCCACGGCTCTGCGGCCGTCGATAGCTTTTGGTACTACAAGGTCGAGTTCCAGGGCCCCGCCAACGGCGACTGGCAGGTGATAGGCGATTTGCACTACCAACCGGTGACCGACGGCCTGCTGGAAACGTGGAATACCTCCGGCCTGCCGGCCGGCACCTACCAGCTGCGGTTGACCACGGTCAACTTGACTGGAAACTTCGGGCCGCCCTACCAGCTCCAGGTGTCAGTCGTCAATTGAGGCACGAAATGGCCCTGGAACCTCCTCCTGATTCTCGAAGGATTCCCTGGATGCCCAGAATGCATGCGCTTTCTCTTGGCGCAACGATTCTGCTAGGTGTAGCCCTGCGCTTCCATGGCCTGGGTGCCAAGAGCCTCTGGATCGACGAGATTACGGTCCTTCAGGCTGCACAAAGGGACTTCCTGGGCATCTTGGAGGGTGCCAAAGGGCTGACGAGTCATCCCCCGCTGGACTTTATCTTCTTGGCCATCCCCGCTCACTTCTGCCAAAGTGAGTTTTGCCTGCGGTTTCCCGCAGCCCTTTGGGGAATCCTAACCTTGGCCGCTGCCTATAGGCTCGGAAAGCAAGTGCTGGGCGCAAGACCGGCCTTGGTCGGTACACTCCTCCTGGCCGTCTCACCCCTTCACATCCATTTCTCACAGGAGCAAAAGTTCTACTCCATTCTGGCTTTCTTCTCCGTCCTTTCGCTGCTCTTTTTCATTCGAGGTGAGCGGCTGGGGACTGTCCGAGGGTGGATTGCTTATGCCCTGGTAATGATCGCTGGCGTGTATGCCCACGGGTACATCGCTTTGGTTGGTATGCTGGAAGGGTGCTGGCTCCTGGGCAGGTGGTTGGCTCATCGCATGCGGCTGGTTCCTTGCACTACACCTGCTGGCGCGGCACAACTCCGTCGCAACGTCATCGCGTTTCTTCTTGTCGGGGTCTTGGTGGTCGCTCTCTATACCCCGTGGATCGCTTATGACTATCTGCAGCAAGCGCACTTTGACTTTGATCCTAGGCAGCTGGAGAGCGCACCTCTCAGATTCCACACGGCCGTGAAGCCGGCTTTTTTCCTGCGGCTCTTCCTGGATATGGTCCTTTCCACTGAACCGTCCGTTTGGCTGTGGGTTCCGGGGAGCCCGGAGTCGTTACTGCAGATCCCTGTTGGCGCCGTCCTTGCTTATGCGCTGCTCTTCGCCGCAGCTGTGGGCAGCCTCCTTCTTCTATACAGGAGACGATGGAACCTGCTGTTGTTGCTCGTGGCTCTTGGGCCCTTGCTCACCTTGCTCTTGAACAATGCGGGTGGTTACTGGTTCTCTCAGAGACAAGTGGTCTATATCCTTCCTGCTTACCTGTTGCTTGCAGGCTACGGTATCGTTTCATGCGGGGATGCACTGGGCCGCTGGGTCGGTCGGCGGGGCGGGCCATGGATCGCCTCTCTTCCCCTTCTCTCGATTGTGGTCGCACTGGCTCTGCTCAGCGTCAAGCCCATACAGGCCAACTACGCCGAGGAGGTGCAGAATTGGAGGGGTGCAGCACTGCTGCTTCGCCATCAGGCGCGCCCTGGGGACCAGATCTTCGGCTGGAAGTACGCCTGGTTGCCACTGACGCTATATCAACCTAGCCTCGCAGAATTCCAAATCTCCAGGCACAACGAAAGGGATGTTCAAGACCTGCAGCGGCAGTTGGGCGAGGCCGATGGCCGCATTTGGTACGTGCGAGATCATGTCTGGCTCGAGAATCGTAGACTGCTGGAGGCGTGGGCTGGCTCTGATGCACTGGTCACAGTCGATTTGGGCGCAGTTGATGTGAGTTTCTGGCACAAGGGCAATGTTCCCGCGGAGCAGCTCGAGGCAGAAAGGCTGGCTCTCCTGGAAGAGGCCTCAGTCATACACCCAACATTCCGGGTCGCGATCGATCTGGGCGATATCCTCATGAAGCAGAACCAAGAACAGCTAGCCGTGGCCCAGTATGAGACAGCGATACAGCTTGCCCCCATGCGGGGGATGGGATACACTAGGTTGGGCAACGCGCTCAGGCCCTTGGGGCGGCTTTCCGAGGCGGAATCGGCATACCGCCGCGCTCTGGAGGCTGAGCCGGGCTATGTGGGCGCCTACGTCAACCTTGCCGACATGCTGCTTGCACAAGGCCGCAGCATGGACGCTATGGTGACTTATGGAGAAGCGCTGGACATTGCCCCAGACTCCGGTTGGGTACACTCTGCGTCGGGTACAGCCTACCTTCGGCTGGGTGACACTGAGAATGCGCTGGCCCATCTGCGGCGCGCCGTAGAATTGGAGCCAGAAAACGTGACCTGGTTGCTTGCCTTGGCGGACGCACTTCGAGAACTCGGTCAGAGTGAGCTGGCGGCGGAGACCTACTGGCAGGTCCTTCTTCTGCAGCCCGGCAACCGGCGGGCCAGTCAAGCACTGCAGGCATTGCAGCCATAACCACCCACCGTCTCGGGACCTGCTGATGGCGCCGGGCCTGGCTCCGGAATCGACACTGAGGTACCGTGAGGCGCACTCCCAGGCGTATTCAGAAGCCAAGGGGTGGTTTCCTGAAGGTGATGCTCAATCCTAGTCGATTGTGTCGTTATAGACTGAGCCCTGCCTGTTTGGCTCTGCTTCTCGTCGCGGCCGTATGGGTGATGTGCGGCGGATATGCCCCTGCAAGCGCGCAAGCCGGCAGTGGGTCTGCAGCGTTGGTACCCAACCGTGCATCGGTGCTTGACTGGGCGAGCATCCAGTTGATCTATCAAGTCGGGCAGAGTGGCATGGCGCAAGGGGGAGCGATCCGTGTGCAGTTTCCCAAGAGCTGGCACCCATGGCTGCCCTTGCCGGCCGCGCCCCAGGCGACCGATCCGGCTGCGGACCATTACGTGACGGCACAGGCATCGCGCCCCGGCGTCACTGTCACCGTCGGAATCGCCAATGTCGCCATCGATGGCCGGACAGACCGCATGGACTGGACCGCCACCTTGTCGTTGACCGGTGCCTCCCTGGCGCCTGAGGATGTGATCACATACACCTTTGGAAATCAGTGCTGCGGGGGCCGTGGGTTCCAGGCACCCGTCACAGCACTGACAGAGCTGGTACGAGTCGCCGAGGATACGGACGCCGATGGAGCCTTCGTTGAGCTATCCAGTCCGCCGACCCTCACCATCCAGCATGCACCGCCTTACAGGCTCGTCGCACACCTGCCCAGCCTACCTGCCCCTGGCATCCCTCTTCGATTGACGGTTGCCGCCCAGGATACATACACCAACCTTGCTGCTGCCTACGGGGGTACCGTCCAGTTCTCATCCACCGACCCTCTGGCTGAGCTGCCCTCTCCCTACACGTTCTCCACCGCCGACGGAGGAAGGCAGGTGTTCACGGTTACCCTTCACACGACGGGCACTCACTGGATTACGGTCACAGACAACCTGGTCGCGCCTGGTGGGCAGCCCAGCAATCCCGTCAGCTGCACAGAGGATGGCTCAATTGCGCGTCTCTACTGGGGAGATATCCACTCCCACACCGACTTCAGCAAAGACGGGATCGGCCCACTCCAAAGTGCCATGCTCCGCATGCGAGATGAGCTTGGGCTTGACTTTTATGCGGCGACCGATCACATTGATTATCCTACCACAGGCCTGCTGCCGGACGAGTGGCAGGCCACCCGCGACTGGGTGCAATGGTACAGCTCCCCCGGAAGGTTCGTGCCAATCCTTGGCTATGAGTGGTCGCTCCCCGAGCCCTTCGGGCATCACAACGTCTATTTTGACGGCGAGGATGGCCCTCTCTGCTACCTGAACGACTGCAGAACCCTGGACAACCTGTGGAATCGCCTGGAAGGCATTCCCGCCTTGACCATTCCTCATCACACCGGCATTCGGTGGGGCACATCCAATACCACGGTTGACTGGTCCTACAATGACCCCGAGTTCCGAACCTCCATCGAGATCTTTTCCGGGCACGGCCAGAGTGAGATGTACGATCCCGCCCATCCTCTCTCCTATGAGCACCTCGGCACCGGCACAGCAGCCAGCGTCAACGGCCCTCACTACGCGCGGGACGCCTGGGCGGCGGGTCACTTGATTGGCGTCGTGGCAGGATCAGACGATCACAGCCTGCGGCCGGGCAGGCCCTGGAATGGCCTGACGGCCATATACGCCAGCTCGCTCGATCGAGCTTCTCTCTTTTCTGCCATCCGGGCGCGTCACACCTACGCTACCACCGGCGAGCGCATCCTGCTGGACTTTCGTCTTGGTGAAGCGTTGATGGGGGACGTAGTGCGGATGTCTCTGTCCGAGGTGCCCGTCTTGGATGTGCGTGTTGTCGGAACGCAGCCTCTGGACTGGGTGCAGTTGGTGCGCTACGATGGCCTGTCTTACACGACCGTGTACACCGAGACGCCTGGCCCCGGCGGTGACCTGCGCCAAGCCGAGTTCAGGTTCACCGATCCCACACTCTCGGGGAGCGGGCTCTACTACGTACGAGTACAGCAGCCCGATCCCAACAAGCCGGAGCAGCCGGCCATGGCTTGGTCCAGCCCGATCTGGGTAGAGCGCAGGGTGACCAGCTACTTCCCGATGGTGCTGAGGGGAGGCGCCTCACCCTAAGGCAAGTTCCGTGGTGCCATTGGACCACGCTGCAGTTTCGTTACAGGGAGACGACGATGCACGAAAAGCGCGCGGCCGGGCTGCGAGCATGGGCATTCGCCATTCAAGCGTCTGCCGAAGAAGTCGGGTTCAGGATGTGGAGGCCGTTCTGGGGGGGGCAGCGCCTGGATCGCCCCATCTTCATGATTGGGTGCCCGCGTTCAGGCACTTCGATCTCCTCGCAGCTTTTTGCTCTCCATCCACAAATCGCCGACCTCTCCGAGGCAGGGGAAGTCTGGGACCCGAGTCATTATGCCGACCCCGAAGCAGACCATTACTGGCGTGCGGCCGATGTCACTCCCCGGGAGTCAGCCAGGTTGCATGACCGCTTCGAGTTCGCTCGCAGGGTCCGGCGGCGGGAGCGCTTCTTCAACAAGCATCCCCGCAACTCGGTGCGGACCGAGTACCTGCGTGTCGTCTTTCCAGACGCTTACTTCATTCATGTGATCCGCGATGGAAGGCCCGTGGTTCGCTCTCTCCTGGAAATGATCGAGCGGGAGCCGCAGCGCAAGGCCGCCCCCATGGGGGCTTTCTGCAAGCCTCCCAACTGGCGCGAGCTTCTCCGCGACGACCCGGTGGAGCAGGCAGCGCTGCAGTGGCGCGAGATCGTGCGATACGTGCTGGACCAGCGTGACGCCTTGGGTGATCGCTATCACGAATACCGCTACGAAGACCTCTGCGCCGACACGCGGGGGGTGCTCGGTCGTGCATTTGCCTTCGCCGGTCTGCGCACCGATCAGGACGTCCTTCGCCGCCTACCCGAGACTCTGCCCTTGCGCAGCCAGGCGTGGCGGCAGGCCTTCAGTTCAAGCCAGATCGATACGATCGAGCGTGTCCAGGCGCCGTTGCTGCGCCATCTCGGGTACGACGTGTAGCCGATGGAATCCGGCAGGCCAGGCGGGTCTTCGCCCGGCACATCAAAAGGGGACCCGTCCCCTCCAGAGGCCACCCCGGCCGGTGGGCGCACGCACCAGTTGCTGAAGCGTTCGACCGCAGTCTCACTGCTGACTGCGTTGAGCGTAGCCGCCGGCTTCCTGGTAGACGTATTAATCGTAGCCCGCTTTGGCATTGGAGCAGAGACAGACGCCTTCTTCGGCGCCTATACGGTGCCCTTCATCCTCGTCACGCGCATAGCTGCCGTTCAGCCCGTGCTGGTTTCGATCCTTGCCGGCTACCGCCACGACTTGACGGCATTCTCTACGTTGCTGAATGCGTCTTTTGTGATAGCACTGCCCGTCACCGCGGTCGGTATGCTTCTCGCTTACCCCCTCGTCCAGGCGACCATGCCGGGCTTTGCCTCCTCCACTGCCTTTCAGGCGGCGGCTCTCGCCAGGATACTCTTCGCCGAAGTACCGGCGGCTGCCGTGGCTGAGGTGTGCAAGGCAGAGCTGTTCGCCCGGCACCGCTTCGGCGCCGCCGCATTCAGCAACATCATCCCTGGCCTGGTCACGGCGGCCATCCTTCTGCTGCCCGGCAATCGGGCGGCGCTCGAGGTTGTTGCCTGGGGCTTTGTGGCTGGTGCTCTGGCTCAGGCTGCCTTCCTCTCCTTGGTTCTCTTCGCCTCCCTCAAAGCCCCATACCGCTTGGGCCTGAGTCATCCAACACCGATCCTGCGGCAGACAGGCCGCCTCATCCTCGCACCGCTCGCCGGCTTGTTCCTGCGGCAGGGCGTCACTCTGGCAGAACGCCTGCTTGGCTCATACCTAACGGCAGGCAGCGTGACGGCAATCAGCTATGCCAACCGCCTGAACACGGTGGTGGCAGGCGTCTTCTTCGACAGCGTGACGACCGTGAGCCTTCCTTCCCTCGCCGACCATTTGATTCGGCAGGAGATTCAGGCAGCCCGCGCCGAGCTCGCGGCGCTTCTACGGCTGATGGCGTACATCGCGGTACCACTCGGCATCGCGGTCGCCGCTCTCAGCACACCCCTGGTGCTTGTATTCTTTGAGCGAGGGCGTGTAGCTCACGAGTCTGCCGTGCTTATGGGCGCCGTCGTCGGGGTTTACTCCTTGAGCTTGCCCTTTCTGGGCCCCTTTCGTGCAGTGCAGAACTTTTTCTATGCACTCAAGGCAACCGGGCCGATCGTCCTTCTCCATGGAGGGCTCGCCGCCCTGGCTGTCGTGCTGGACCTCCTTCTCGTGTGGAAGCTGGGCGCCATCGGCTTGGCCTTGGCATATGCCGTCAGTTCTGGTATCATGGCCACACTGGGTATAGTCTGGCTCAACCGGCGTGCCGGCGGCCTGGGTTGGCGGTCGCTTGCCGACTCATTCTGGCGCCTGGCCCTGACCTCCGCCGCGATGGGGGCAACCGCATGGGGAGTCAGCCAGGCCATGATGGAGAGGGCAGGTCTTGCCGCTCAGCCTCGCGGAGGACTGATCCTGATCCTGCTTGTAAGCGCCCTGGCAGGGCTGGCCGTCTTCCTGGGAGTGGGAGCCGTGTTGCGTCTTGAGGCAATCTCGTTCTTGTGGCAGCTGACCAGAAACAAGCTGCGCAGTCTCCAAAAGTGAACATCCTCTACACCATCACGAGCTATCCACCCGCCATCGGTGGCACTCAGCTCTACACCCACCAGCTTGCTGCCCACTTTCTCCGGGCAAGGAACGCGGTCAAGGTCGTGACTTTCTGGGACCAGACTCGCCACGACTGGTTATGGGGGACAACGCTGTCTGCCCACCCTGAGCCGAGAGAATACTGCGTCGATGGCGTCTCGGTCCACCGGCTGGGCCTTACGATTGCCGACAAGATCAGGATACTCCCCGCCGCACTTGGCTACTGGTTTTTGGAAGGGCCCGCCATTCGACACATATCGCGGCTTGTCGCGGCCAAGCTCGAGGCAATCGAGGGTGACTGGCAGCTGGTCCACAACGTTCGCCAAGGGAGAGAAGCGCTGAGTTTCGCTTCGCTCAAGCTGGCTCGGTCGTTGGGAGTGCCTTTTGTGCTCACTCCCGTGCATCATCCCCGCTGGGGAGGATGGCTGCACCGGCACTTCCAGGCTCTGTACAGAACGGCAGATGCCGTGATCGCCCTGACCAACTCCGAAAAGCAGACCCTCGTCGACCTTGGCGTTTCGGAGGAGCGGGTCCATGTGACGGGCATGGGACCGGTCCTGTCCCCTTCATCGGATGCGGATGGCTTTCGACAGAAAGCTGGCCTGGGGCTCGATCCGGTCGTGCTCTTCCTGGGAACCCACTTCCCTTACAAAGGACTGCAGACACTCGTGCTGGCAGCCGAGCACGTGTGGAAGATCTTCCCATCCGCCCGCTTCGTCTTCGCCGGAACCCCAACCTCCTTCTCCCGGAGGCTATTCGCGCGTCGCCCCGATCCTCGCTTCCTCCACCTCGGCGCCGTCGACCTCCAAGCCAAGACCGATGCCTTGGCCGCCTGCAATCTTCTCTGCGTGCCCTCGACCCAAGAGAGCTTCGGCGGCGTGTATGTCGAGGCGTGGGCGATGGGCAAGCCGGTCATAGCGGCGGACATCCCTGCCACGCGCGAGGTCGTATCCGACGGGATCGATGGTTACCTTGTGCCGGCAGACCCTTTGGCTTTGGCCCGCACGATCTGTGCCCTGCTGGCCGAACCGGCCCTGCAAAAGCGTATGGGTGAGGCCGGCAGGCAGAAGGTCCGGGCCAAATACACCTGGGAGAGGCTGGCAGAGCGCACGGAGCAGGTCTACCGCCACGTTTTGCAGGCGGGCCCGGCTCCCGCAGCCCCTGAAGAAGGCACCACATGAGCCACCGGGTCTTCCTCGAGCGCATATCGACTGCCGGGTACCTGGGCATCGTCCGGCAGGGCCTGCGCTACATTGACTTCGGCCGGCTGGTGTCACCCGACGCACGGGTCTTTATCAAGCCGAACCTGACCTTCCCCACCTATCGCCCCGGGGTCATGACCAGCCTGCCCGCCATCGAAGCGGCGATCCAGGCCATCCGCGAATACACACCCCACATCTACATGGGAGATGCCGACAGCGGAGGGTACAACCGCTTTTCCATGGATCAGGTCTATCGGGAGACGGGCATGCACGCCATGGCCGCGAGATATGGCGTACAGGTCGTGAACCTCAGCCGGCTCGATCGCACGATCATCACATTCGAGGCGCGAGGCCGGCGATTCTCGCTGGGGCTGCCGCGCCTCCTCACCGATGATATCGACCTGCTGGTCACCATGCCCGTGCCCAAGGTCCATGCCAACACCGGCGTCAGCCTCACTTTCAAGAACCAGTGGGGCTGTATACCCGAGCCGGATGACCGGCTGCGCCTCCATCCTTACCTGGATCAGGCCGTTCTCGAAGTGAGCCGGGCCGTCAAGGCCAGGGTAGCCATTGTCGACGGCACCTTTGGCCTGAATCGAAACGGCCCCATGCGGGGTGACCCTGTTGCGCTGGATTGGATGCTGGTCGCCGACAGCCTGGGAGCAGGTGCCCGTGTCGCCTGCGCGCTGATGCAGGTGCCCCTGGACAGGATCCGGCATCTGCGCTACGCCCAGGCACAGGGCCTGATACCTTCCCTCGACGCCATCTCTCTGAGCCAGGACCTGCGCCCCTTTCTTGGGGAAAAGTTTGTGCTGCGGCGCAAGTGGACCGACATCCCTGGGCTCCTGGCATTTCGGAGTCCCTTCCTGGCCTACCTGGGCTACTTCTCGCCCCTGGCCGGCCTGTTGCACCGGCTCCTGTACCTGTTTCGTGAGCCGTTCTACCACTACACGAGGTAGACGATCGGGCGGGCTACCAACTCTGCCCGAAGGGTAAGCGCGTGACGTACGAGCATCCGCATCGACTCTTGATCGTCGGCCTGGATGGGCTGCACTGGCCGGTCCTGGAGCCACTCCTGGACGCCGGTGTCATGCCGCACCTGGCCCGCCTCAGGAGAGAAGGGGCCTGGGGTCCCCTGACCTCGGTGGTCCCCACCCAGTCGGCGTCTGCGTGGGCGTCTTTCATCACCGGGCAGAACCCCGGCAGGCATGGCGTGGTGGACTTTATGGAGCGCCAGCCGGACGGAAGCTATCGCCACGCCAAGCCGAGCCCTTCCACTACGCTGTGGCACTACGCCGGCCAAGCCGGGCTCCGGGTCGGTGTGCTCAATTTCCCGGTCACCTACCCACCCGACCCCGTGAATGGCTTTCTCGTGTCGGGGATGCTCTCTCCCAGGGGCCGCTCCTTCACCTATCCCCCCTCCCTGAGCGGCGAGCTGCTGTCTGCCGTGCCCGGCTACCGGCTTGACCTGGAATGGCAGCTCTACGCCGGCCGGGAGGACGCACTCCTGAGCGACCTGATCGACATGACACGCCACCGCGCAGTCGCTGCGCGCTACCTGCAGGATCGGGTTATTTCCGATCTTCTGGCTGTCGCCTTCATCGGGCCCGACCGTCTCCAGCACGCCCTGTGGAGGCACCTGGATCCCTCCCATCCTTACCACGACGTGCGCGAGGCCTCCAGGCTCGCTCCCGGCATCCGCCAGTTCTACGCCGCGCTCGATGATGCCCTTGGACAACTGGTCGCTGCAGCCGGCGATGGGACAGGTGTCCTTGTGTTGTCGGATCATGGCTTTCAGCCCGCCGCCTGGCAGTTCTCTGTCAACGAGTGGCTCGCCCGCAGCGGATGGTTGGCCTGGCAGGCCGACCGATCCCATCTGGAGCGCCTTGTCCGCAGGCTGGACACACCCTGGGTGCGCCACATCCGGCGGAGGCTCTTCCGGGACGTCTCCAGGCACTTTCCCACCTTCTCCCCCGGCGGGACGATCGATTGGTCAAAGACGGTGGCCTTTTGCCCCTGGACCGAGCAGCAGGGCGTCCGCCTGAACCTGGTAGGCCGCGAGCCGGCAGGCATTGTGCCTGCGGAGGATTATGAGGACCTGCGCGAGACCATCCGGCTCGCCCTGGTCGCTGCTGCGCGCCCCCCTTCCGGGCAGCCCGTGGTCGACCGCATCTGGAAGCGCGAGGAGCTCTACCAAGGGCCCTTCTTCGACCAGATGCCCGACCTGGTCTTTACTTTCCGGCCCGGCTTTGCTGCCAGCCAGGCGCAGCAGCGGCTCTGGGAGCCCACCGGCTGGGCATCCGGTGACCATAGCCTGGAGGGGATCTTGGTTGCCTGGGGACCCGGCGTGGCACCCGGCCCGGTGACCGGGGCGGAGCTTGTCTCCGTGGCGCCCACCGCCCTCTACTGGCTGGGGCAGCCTATCCCAGCCGCGATGGATGGGGAGGTGCTTGACCTCTTCGATCCTGGCTATCTTGCCTCCAACCCCATTCGCAATGAGTCAGGTGGCAGCATGGCCCCACCTCCGGCTCACGCTATCCCACCTGCTCCGGCTCCGGTGCTCACGGAAGAAGAGCAGAACGAGATCCAGGAGCACCTGCGAGGGCTGGGTTACCTATGACCCCTCCCCCTTCCTCTCCGTCGGAACCGGGTGCAGGGGCGGGGACCCCCCGTCCTCTGCCCACGAGGTCCCTGCGCCTGTGGCTCCTGGCCGGCTTTGCCCTCTCCGTTCTCGCTGGCATCGCCGCCTTCGTGCTGCCTCCTGCCTTTCTTGCGGCACTCCTCGCTGCCGGAGTGGTGATCCTCCTCTGGCTCTTTTTCCCAGAGGGGGTTATCTTGACCCTCCTCCTCGTCCGCAGCAGCGTCGACGGCTTCATGGAGCTATTCACGCTCTTCTCCGGCTCCGCCTTGTCCATGAACCTTTCGGGGGCACTCAACAGCGCCGCGGTCGGGCTGGGCATCCTCACACTCCTCCGCCGCCTGGTGCGCCGGCAGCCCCTCCTCGTGGCTGCACCGGGCCGGGCCTACGCCCTTTTCCTGGTCGTGGGTCTCCTGTCCATGGCGGGGTCCATCGACCTTCCAGGCAGCCTGAAAGAGTGGGCGCGCCTCGCCAGCGGGCTGGCCATCTACCTGATGGTGGCCACTGTCGTCCGGGACGAGCGCGGGGCCCGGCGGGTCGTTACGGTGATCTTCGTCTCTTCCATCGTGCCGCTGGCCCTGGCTTGCCTTCAGAGCGTGACCGGCCGAGGGTACTTCTTCCTGGGGTTCATTGGCACGGAATACGCCTACCGGCCGCAGGGCACCTTCGCCCATCCAGCGGCGCTGGGTTCCTACCTCTTGATCCTCCTTACGCTTGCCTTTGGACTCGTCATGACGGGCTCCAGGAGGGTGCGTGCCGCGCTCCTCGCCTGGTCTGGCGCAGCCGCTGCCTGCCTCGTGCTCACTTTGGCCCGCGCGCAGTGGCTGGGGATGATGGTCTCCACCCTGGTCGTGGAGTTTCTAAAACGATGGTGGCTGTCCGTCCTGGCCCTTGTTCTGGCCGCGCTCTTGTTGGCCGGTGTGCCGTTGCTCAGAGAGCGCTTGACGGCATCAGACTCGGTCCAATGGCGGCTGGAGCTCTGGCGGGTCGGCTGGAGCCTTGCATGGCCGCCCACCCTGCTCGGGCGGGGGGTGGGCACCGCACACCTGCTTGTCAATCAGCTCCTGGCCAAAGTGGACGCCCCTCCCCACAACGACTACCTGAAAGTGCTCATCGAGATGGGCTGGCTGGGCCTCGTGACCTTCGTTGCTTGGCTTCTGGCACTGCTGCATCATGCCTGGAAGGCATACCGGTCCGCCCTGGACCGGGTGGTCTCCTGGCGGGCGCTGAGCCTGCTGGCGGTGGTGCTGGCCGGCATGGTGATCAGCCTCGCCGACAACTACCACGAGTACACAGCCGTGCAGTGGTATCTATGGGCACTCGCTGCGTTGGTGCCTCATCGCGGCCGTTGGCCCACTGCTGATCTCTTCCGGAGCGAGCACCGGCAATAGGACCCCTCGCGCGCAGCGGCATTATGAACAAAGCGGAGTATGGCGTATACTCAGGCGCGCTGGACCATATCCAGTTTGCGGCCGTGCCCTATCACCAAGAGAGCAGAGGTGCGCTGCTCCTCCCGGAGAACGTATGCGTGTCGTCATTGCGGGCGATTATCCCGAGCATCCACCCACCGTCGTTGGTGGAATCCAGGCCGTCATCTACAATACCCTTCTCCGGTTGAGTGACTACGGCGACCTCGACATACACGTCGTCACCTGTGAGAAGTGGCGCGATCCCGCCTCTCAGAAACCCCGTGAGGTCGAGGGCGAGCGCTGGACGGTGCACTACCTCCCCTCCTCGCCCCGCATCCCCCACACACTGACCATGCTGGCGGCCGACCGCTGGGCCATCCGTCGGAAAATCCGCGCCCTGTCCCCGGCCGTGATCCACGCCCATGGGCAGGCCGCGGCGTATCCCTTCGCTGCTTTCGATACCAACTTGCCGGTTCTCGTCACCGTGCACGGCATCAACATGCTCGAAGCACAAGTGGACCCACGGGGGGGCGCACTCAAGGCAGGTCTTCGCATGCGGGTTTGGGGCCTTGCCGAGCACAGCTGCCTGCGGCGCGCATCCGACATCATCGTCATCAGCCCATTTGTCCGCGAGGTCATCGGCCCGCACACCCGGGCGCGCCTGCACGTCGTCGAGAACCCCGTGCATGACGACTTTTTCGAGGTCAACCCCGCGCCGGTTCCGGGCAAGGTTCTTCTTGTCGGTTCCGTCCAGAAGCGCAAGGGCATACTTGAGGCCATACAGGCCATGCACCTCGTGCGCCAGTCTGTGCCCCAGGCCGAGCTGCATATCGCCGGTGCCTTCACGCCTGCCTACGGCGAGTATGGAGATCTCGTCCGCCGCACCGTCTCCGAAGCCGGGGCCGCATCCTACATCCATTTTCTCGGGCATGCGGGCCACGATGCCCTCCTGGATGCCTACCGGACCAGCCAGGTGTTCCTCCTCCCCTCCTACCTGGAGGCCTCGCCCGTCGTGCTGGCCGAGGCCATGACCGCAGGGCTCCCTTCTGTGGTAAGCGACATCGGCAGCACCCGGCACCTGGTCGAAGAAGGCATCACCGGGTACCGTGTGCCGGCCGGCGATGTCCACCGGCTCGCCGGTGGGCTGCTCCGCCTCCTGCAGGACCCGGTCCTGTGCAGCCAGCTCGGGCAGCGGGCACGCCGCGTGGCGGAGGACCGCTTCACCGCCCGGCTGGCCGCTCAGAAAACCCGCGATCTATACTTGGCTCTCGCCTCCGCCTCTCCCCACATCCGGTAGCCTTCTTCCAGGCTCCCCCTGGTCTGCTGCCTCGCGCACGCCGGTAGGCCGGTGTCCTTTGCCACAGGCCACAGGATCGGGTACAATATCCTGCGCCGTTTGGGCGAGTACAATGGGGCGGGGTTTCGCCCGCCCGGGAGTGTCATGATTCCACGAGTCAATGTCCTGGGTGTCGGCATCAGCGCTATTGACCCGCCGGCTGCCCTAGATCTCCTGGACCGGTGGGTTGCCGCTCGTGAGCGGCACTATGTCTGCGTCTGTGCTGTCCACATCGTCATGGAATGCCAGGAGGATGCCCGGCTTCGTGCCATGGTCAACCGTGCCTCCTTGGCTGTGCCCGACGGCATGCCGCTTGTCTGGGTCTCTCGCCTGGCCGGGCAGCCACAGGTCCAGCGGGTCTACGGGCCTGACCTCATGCTCTCATTCTGTGCGCTCGCGGCGCAGCGCGGCTACACCAACTACCTCTTGGGGGGTGCCCCGGGGCAGCCCGAAGTCGTCGCCGAGCGGCTCCAGGCACGCTATCCTTCGCTCTCCATCGTGGGCATGCGCGCCACACCCGAGCGCCCGCTTCCCCAAGCCGACACCGAGGCCATCGTGGCCGAGATCAACAAGCTGAACCCCGACGTAGTCTGGGTGGGCTTGGGGGCGCCGCTCCAGGAGCAGTGGATGGCCCTCAACCGCGACCGGATCCAGGCTCCGCTCCTGGTCGGAGTGGGCGCTGCCTTCGATTTCCACAGCGAGCGAGTTCCGCAGGCTCCCGCGTGGATGCAGCGCCTCGGCCTTGAGTGGCTCTTCCGGCTGGTGCAGGAGCCCGCCCGGTTGTGGCGTCGTTATCTCCTGGGCAATCCTGCCTTTCTCGCCCGCCTCCTTGCGCAGGGGCTTGGCCTGCGCAAGTATCATCTGGACGAGGGCACATCATGACACTCGAAGCCTTCTTGCATGTCCTCCAGAGGCGATATTGGATCATCCTCGCCGCCATCGTCGTCGCCGGGGTCGTTGCGGCCGTCCTGAGCTTTGTCTGGCCTCCAAGCTACGAGGCGCAGGCCCTCTTGCTGATCACCAAGCTCCGGCCCTCGGTGACACTCGATGCCCGCTACCAGACCGTCACGGAAGAGAATGTCGTCAACCTGTCTGTGCAGGAAGAGCAGGTGCGGCGCCAGACCTTGGTCGCACTTGCCACAGGCGACGATCTCGTCCGGCAGGTCATTGAGCGCATGGGGTCGGACCTTCCCCCGGAAGAGCGCAGTCGCAGCGCCATTCTAGGACGGGTCGACATTGGGACCGAGGGCAACTTGATCTCCATCACCGCCCGGGCTGGCGAGCCAGAAACGGCCGCCGCCATCGCAAACGCTTGGGTTGGCGTCTACGAAGAGACCGTCAACCGCCTCTATAGCACCACATCGCCCAGCGCTGTCGAGATCCAGTCTCAAGTCCGGCAGGCGCAAGCGGCCTACGACACGGCAAAACGGGGCCTCGAGGCGTTTCTCCTGGTCAGCCAGGAGAATGAGTTACTCCGCCAGGTCGACCAGAAGCAGCTGCTCCTGGCGGAGTTGCAGGCTGCGCACCTCGCCGCGGTACGCGAGCAGGCAGCGCTTCTCCTGGCGCGCCAGGGCCGCACGGAGAGGCTGTTGCTCGACGTGCAGAGCCTCAGGATGCAGCTGGCCGGCGCCGCCCCGTCCGATCCACTCACGCCGGGCGAGCAGTTTGGCCTCTTTAGCGTGGAAGGCCTCGCCTATGCCCAGGGCGAGGTGCTCTCCACCACCATCGAGCTGGCGGCCGGCTGGCAGGGCGAAGCGCCCCTCACCGCGGGACAGGCAATCCTGCACCTCGACCGGCTTGTCGAGACCCTGCAGGCCGCAAGCTCGACTACCCGGGAGAGCCTGGCAGCGCTGTCGTTGGGGTTCCTCTCCGGCGAGGATCTGCTGGCTCGTGAAGCCGGCGAGCAGGGTGCCGCACGTATCGCCGCCCTGCAGTCCGAGATCGGCAGCCTCCAGTCGCAGTTGGAGCGCGAGACGATCAGGAAAAGAGAACTGACCGACGCACTCGATGTCGCGCAGCAGAGCTATCTGACCTTGATGCGCAAGGCAACCGAAGTCCAGATCTCTACCGAAACGACAGGGGTGGAGGTCCAGGTTGCCTCCGTTGCCCAGCTGCCGGAGAAACCCGCCTTTCCGCGCCCACTGCCGACCATCATCTTGGGGCTGATGGCCGGCGCCTTGGCCGGACTGGCCCTTGCCTTCCTGATCGAGTTCTGGCCTCGGGCCGCAGGCACGGGTGCCTCTCGCCCGACGGCCGATGCCCGGTGAAACCCTTGGGGTGGGGTTGGCCCGCCCAGTAGATTCGCTGCTCCGCTGTCTCTCGGCGCTGAGCACATTCGCACGGAGGATTCATGCCACATCCGTTTGAAGTAGGCAAGACGTTCAGAAACCGCATTGGTGAGTACACCGTTGTGTCCATCGACGGAAACCGAATGAAGATCCGCTATGTCAGCGGCGGCACTCTGGTCACCGATGTCAACATCCAGGCCCGCATCTGGGAGAACATCCAGCTCGAAGAAGAGCAGACGCGGGCAGACGAGCGACGGCGCCAGGCGCTCGAGGCCAGGTTGGCAGCCCGCGCCAAGACCAGGGAGGCCAAGGCAAAGCCGTCCTTCTCTGGGTTCCAGCAGGGCGACTTTGAGGCCAAGAGGCGCGGGGTCGCCTGGCCCACCCGCAAGAACCTGGGCAAGGCGCTCGCCTTCGATCTCAGCCAGCACAGCAAGAACGCCTTCGAGCACTGGCTTGTCCCCTATCAATCCGTGGTCCATGTGGCTCGCAAGGACAGCTATGACTCCGAGGCGCCGGGCCGCAACGCCGCCTTCTTCGCGGCGGCGAGCGAGCGCGGCGTGTCCTGTGGGCTGGCCGTGGGCAAGCCCGAGGGCGAGCTGCTTCCCATCTGGCCTTGGCCGGTCTTTGTCACGTCGCTGGCCGAAGAGCCGGCTGTGCGGGACACCCTCCTGGACGCCATGCGGGCGCACAACCTTGCACTCGAAGTCTATGCGATGCAGGCGAGCTATGGGTTGGTCGCACGCGTGACGCTTCAGGGGACCCAATTCCTTTGGCATCAGGAGTCCACCCAGGAAGGCGTGGACAGGCCCATGGACTGGGACGAGCTGGCGTCTGCGCTCCAGGCCTTGGCACCTGGCAAGAGGTGCGCAATTCACATCTGCAGGAGCTGGTCCGTGGAGGAATCGGTGAGCGCGGGGGCGGCCATAGTCGGCTCCCTGGGCCAGGTCTTTCGAGCCCTGCTGCCCGCCTACGAGGCTGCCATTGCCGGGTAGCCCGACGCCGGGCAAACGATGAAGCAGCTGCGGGGGACGCCCCTGAAGCGGTTCCTGCGGTCCCTGCCGCCGCGGCCGGAGCTGGATCTGGTCATCGTCTGCCAAAGCGTTGCCTACCCGGTGAACGTTGGGTCGGTCTTTCGGCTCGCGGACGCCCTGGACGCGAAGGAAGTGCTGCTGACCGGCATCACGCCCACTCCGCCCCATCCCACCATCGGCAAGGTGGGGCGGCAGAAGGACCGCTGCGTGCCGTGGCGCGCCATCGACCGGCCCGAGACGGCTCTGGAGGAGCTTCAGGCGCGCGGCTACTGGATCGCTGCGCTGGAAATCTCGGATGACAGCGTACCCTATTATGCCATCGACTACCCGCAGAAGGTTGCCCTGGTCCTGGGCAATGAGGACCATGGTGTGACCCGATCGTGCCTTGCCCTGTGCCATGCAGCGCTCTTTGTGCCCATGTACGGCAAGGGCAAGTCGCTCAACGTTCACATCGCCCTGGCGGTCGTGGGGTATCACATGCTCCACCGAGCCATGCCCGTGCCATCGCATGAGGAGGGTCTATGAGCGACTGGTTGAGCAAAATCGTCGACGGTGCCGGGCAGGTAATCTCGCAGGTGGATCAGGGTGGGCAGATCCAGTCGGCCATCACCGGGCTGAAGCAGCGCCTGGCAGAGGCCGACCGCAAGCGCAAGATCGGCCTTCTCAAGCAGCAGGTGCGCGACCTTCATACCCAGGAAGCACAGGCCATCAGTGCTCTGAGCGCCCAGGTGTTGGCCCTCCACGAGGCGGGAACACTCGCGCAGCCCGAGCTCGTCAGCCTCTGCCGCAGCGTGGACGAGATCCGAAAGCAGGTCCGGGAGTGCGAGGAGCTGCTTCAGCAGCTCCAGCCCCCTCCGCCTCAGCCCTCGGAGGCCCGCTGCTCCCACTGCGGCGGGCCCGTTGTCGCCGGCGCTGCCTTTTGCCCGAGTTGCGGGACCAAGGTGGCGGCTGAGCCGGCTGCGTTCTGTATCCAGTGTGGCGCTCGGCTGCGCGAAGGCTCTCGCTTCTGTCCTGCGTGCGGCCAGCCGGTGCCTGCGCCGGCGGGATCATAGCGCTCGCCTCACAGACCTCTGCAAGGAGGATACCTTGATCCTGGTTAGCATGCCCGTCGGCCTGATCGAGACCAACTGCTACATCGTCGGGTGCGAAGAGACCAAGCGGGGCGTCATCATAGACCCCGGTGGTCATGCCCAGCGGATCCTGGCTGCCGTTCAGAGCCACGGCCTTGCCGTCCAGTACATCCTCAACACCCACGGCCACTTTGACCATACGGACGCCAACGGGCCCCTCGTAAAGGCGACGGGTGCGCCCCTCGCCATTCACCCTCTCGACAAGCCCTTGCTTCTCGCCGCCGGCGGCGCGCACTGGTTTGGCATGGTAGCGGTGGCAGGCCCCCCGCCTGACCTGGACCTCGAGGATGGAAGCGAGCTAAAGGTAGGGACGCTCAGCCTGCGGGTGCTTCACGCCCCCGGCCACACGCCCGGTCATGTCTGCTTCTACGAGCCCACCCAGGGCGTCCTGTTTGACGGAGACGTGCTCTTCTACCGCGGGATTGGCCGCACCGATCTGCCGGGAGGCAGCAGTCGCCAGCTCCTCGACAGCATCCAACGCGTGCTGTTCGCCCTGCCCGACGCGACCCGCGTCTACTCGGGCCACGGCCCGGCTACCACCATCGGCGAAGAAAAGCGCCTCAACCCCTGGCTCTCAGGCTGAGGAGAAGGTGAGGCACCATGCATGAAGCAGGACGACGCTGTGCATCGTGCCTTCAGCATTCCGATCTCAACGGGAGGATCTTGTGAGCGATCAACGTGATGCCGTCATTGTCAGCGCCTGCCGGACGGCCATTGGCCGATTCATGGGCGCCCTATCCACCATGCCGGCGCCCCGCCTTGGCGCGGTGGCCATCCGGGAGGCGATCAGGCGTGCCTCCATCGATCCTGCCATTGTCGATGAAACCCTGATGGGCTGTGTGGTGCCCAGCGGCACCGGGCAGGCGCCTGCGCGCCAGGCAGCCATCCATGGGGGCCTCCCGGCCGAGGTGGGGGCTCTGACCATCAACAAGGTGTGCGGCTCCGGCCTCAAGGCCGTCATGCTCGCGGCCGGCCTGATCCGCGCGGGCGACGGCGACGTCTACGTCGCGGGTGGCATGGAGAACATGAGCTTGGCGCCCTACCTGCTGCCCCAGGCCCGCGCCGGCTATCGGCTGGGCAACGGCGCCATCGTCGACGGCGTTGTCCACGATGGCCTATGGTGTGCCTTCACCGATCGGCACATGGGCATGTCGGCCGAGTTCATTGCCGAGCAGTACGGCCTCACGCGCGCCGAGCTGGACGAGTTTTCCCATCACAGCCAGCGCAAGGCCGTGGACGCCATCGATGCCGGGCGCTTTAGGGACGAAATCACCCCCGTCGAGATACCGCAGGGCAAGAAGCCGCCCATTCTCTTTGACGTGGACGAGAGCCCGCGGCGTGATACGACGCCGGAAGCCCTCGCCAAGCTCCGCCCGGCGTTCAAGCCCGATGGCATCGTGACCGCCGGCAACGCGCCCGGCATCACCGATGGCGCTGCCGCGCTGGTGGTGATGAGCCGCGAAAAAGCCCGCGAGCTGGGCATCAAACCCCTGGCACGCATCATCGGCTACGGCCAGGCCGGCGTGGCGCCCGAATGGCTCTTCATCGCCCCTGTGCATGCCATCCGCCGCGTGCTCAAGCGCACGGGCACGACGCTCGCCGACCACGACCTCTTCGAGGTCAACGAGGCCTTTGCTGCCCAGACCCTCGCCGACGGCCGCGAGCTGGAGAAGGAGGGCTGGGACTGGGGCCGTGTCAACGTCAACGGGGGCGCCATCGCTCTGGGACACCCCATCGGCTGCTCCGGGGCGCGCGTCTTGGTGACGCTTCTCTATGCGCTCAAGCAGCGCGGTCTCCATCGCGGCATGGCCTCTCTCTGCTTGGGGGGCGGCGAAGCCGTCGCGCTGGCTGTCGAGCTGGAGTAAAGCCGGACTCTCGCAGGCCACAAAGGACAATGCGCAGCTGAAACCTGCGCATTGTCCTTTGTTCACCCTGGCTTGATCCTTGCCAGGAGTGCATCCTGGCGCGCCCACATGAGTGCCCGCCCCCCGTCATCTGCGTGATCGTAGCCCAGCAGGTGCAGCAGGCCATGGATGACGAGCAGCGCCACCTCCTCGTCCACCGGGTGCCCTGCCTCCTTCGCCTGGGCGGCTGCGCGCGGGAAGGAGACAATCACATCTCCCAGGTACTCGGCGACCTCGGGCGCGGCCACAAACCCCTCGGCCTCCTCCTGGGCACTGAAGGACAGGACATCCGTCGGCTCGTCTATGCCCACAAAGTCCCGGTTGAGCTCCCGGATCCCGTCATCGTCCGTAACGACCACCGCTACCTGGCCCGGCACGCCCTCCGCATCCAGCACCCCCTGCGCTATCCGCCGCAGCCATTCCTCCGAGAGCAAGCCGGCATAGTCGGGCGCGATTTGGACGTCGATCGCGGGCGCCTCCTCCTCTTCCCAGCTGGGGATCTCCTCAACGTACGACTTCCTGTCCATCGGCTCCTCTCACCCGTACCGGTTCGGGGTACTGCACCCGCGGGTGGAATACCCCCTGCAATATGTCCAGGAACGCATCTGTGATTGTCTGGAGGTCGCGCAGCGTCAGGTCGCACTCGTCCAGCTCCCCTGCGTCAAGCTTGGACTTGATGGTGTCTTGCACGATCTGCTCAATCTCCTCCATAGAGCCGGGCTTCAGGCTTCGCACCCGTGCCTCGCTGCTGTCCGCCAGCATGACAATCGCCGTTTCTCTGCTCTGTGGCTTGGGGCCGGGATAGCGATAGGCTGCTTCTGGAACGCTCTCACCCCTCGCCTCTGCCTCCTTCACGGCTTTCCGGTAGAACGAGAGGGCCAAGCCTGTGCCGTGGTGCTCCGGGATAAATGCACGGATGGCGGGCGGAAGCTTGTATTTCTCGGCAAGATCCAGCCCGTCCTTCACATGTTGGGTGATGACTTGCGCGCTGCTCTGTGGGTCCAGCTGCTCGTGCGGATCCAACTGGCCGGTCCGGTTCTCTGTGAAAAAGTAGGGCCGCGCGGTCTTGCCGACGTCATGGTAGTAAGCACCTACACGGGCAAGCAGGCTGTCGGCTCCGATCCGGTTGGCCGCTTCCTCTGCCATGTTGCTCACCAGGAGCGTGTGGTGGTAGGTTCCGGGAGCCTTGAGCAGCAGCTGGCGGAAGAGCGGGTGCGTTGGCCGTGTCAGCTCCGCCAGCTGAAAGGGCGTGATCACACCCAGGTATGCGCTCAACGCCAGGAAGGCCGCCAGTGTCAGGCTCGCCGCCAACCCTCCCATGACCATGCCTGCCACCGCGTCGATCGCGGTCTTTAGGATATCCGGGTCCGATCCCATCAATCCAAAGATCGATATCACCAGGGTGTTCATCCCGGCCACCACCAACCCTGCCTGCAAGAACGCGGTCAGCCGCTCTGCCCGGCCGAGGGTCAGCGCGCCCATCAGGGTGCCGGCCAGCAGGTAGATCGTCATCTCGATCGAGCCTTCCGCGACAAAGGCGCCGGCAGCGGCCACGCCCACCCCCACCGAAACCCCCACTGCCGGCCCAAACAAGATGGTCAGGATCATCGACAGCGCCGGCAGCGGGTACAGGTAGGGCACCACGCTGTCGCTGCTCGGGATCATCAGCTTGCCGAGCACCGCGAACAGGACAACCAACGCTGCAACCACCCCGGACCGCTTCGGGCTCTTCCAGATGGCCGGCTCGAACCGGGCAATCTGCACCTCCAGCAGCAGGACCACCGTCAGCGCCAGGAGGATGGTGCCGATCAGCGATTGCCATGACGAGGCATGCTGCCGCAGCCCGAGGGCGTCCAGCGCCTCAATATCCAGCGCCGTTACCCGGTCGCCCGCCCGCACAATCGCCTCGCCGCGGCGGATGGTGGCAGTCACGGGGAGTGTGGAAGCGCGCGCCTGCTGCCGGGCCTCCTCTGTCCGGGCCGCATTCAGTTGGGTGTTGGCTTTCACGAGCCCCTGGACCAGCACTTGCACGACCCCGGCCTGCTCCACAGTGAGCCCGTAGCTAATCAGCGTCGGCAGCCTTCGGCGCACCCCATCCAGCTGGCTCTCGCGGATCTCACCCTGCATCGCCCTCAGCAGGACGGCGACGACCTCCTCGCGTACCTGCTGCCATTCGTTGTCATCCATGGCGAGGATCTGGTCGGCCGTGTCTGCGGGCAGCTCCACGTCCGGGATGGCGGCCAACCAGTCCACTTTCTGTTGGGCCGTGGCCAGGCTATCCAGGCGGACCGTGGCAATGTACTCCAGGATCTGCTGCGCCCGGACCTCCTGCTCGCGAGCCACCGAAGCATTGGGCGGGTCATAGATGTCCTGGATCGAACGGGCCTGCGCTTCCTGCGCCTGTTGGGTTCGGAGGGCACTCTCGTAGGTCAGGTCGGCCGGCGCCAGGATATCGCGGGAGGCCACGTCCCCTTCGTTGAGGAGCACACGGTTGGATGGGGCCAGGTCCACCAGGAGGACGACACTGATGGCAGCCGCCAGCAGGACACCATACAGGATGGCCCTCAGGAGGTCGGTGGCATTCATGCGCCCGGCCTGCCGCGTCTGCCCACGGGCCCAAGTCTCACTCAGCATCTTCGTTCATCCGGCCGTGCGGGTGTTGCGTGTCCTTATCCGCCAGCCGGACTCGGACGATTTGGCCGGCCAGCCTGCGGCTTGCCCGCCCCGCACCCCGCTCTCCTGTCATTATAGTCGCCGCTCGGAAGCAAGTCAAATGGCAGCTCCCCCGGCCTGACTCGCTGTCTGCTTTGACATCCTGTTCCTTATCTCGTACAATCGACCGTCGCATCGTAGGCCGGGCGCGCGGTGGTTTGTGCTGCGCGCCTCAGTGCGCCTGCCAGTAATGGAGGAACAGGATGACAATCTTCAAGACCGAAAAACTGCGAAACATCGCCCTGTTGGGCCACAACGCTTCAGGCAAGACATCGCTTGCCGAGGCCATGCTCTTCGACACCGGCGCCGTCAATCGACTGGGCCGCGTGGATGAGGGTACCTCGATCTCTGACTGGGATGACGAGGAGCGCCGACGGCGCATGTCCGTTAACCTGTCGCTGATCCCCTGTGAATGGCAAGGCCACAAGCTGAATATCCTCGATACGCCCGGCTACATGGATTTCGTGGGTGAGGTGATCAGCGGCGTCCGTGTCGCCGACGCAGCAGTGGTTGTCATTGACTCTGTCAGCGGCGTGGAAGTTGGCACCGAGCAGGTCTGGCACTATGCCGACGCACACACGATGCCCCGCTTCGTCCTGGTCAACAAGATGGAGCGCGAGAACGCCGACTATGCCAAGGTGATTGCCCAGGTCGTGGCCAAGTTCGGGATCGCTGCCGGCCCGATCCAGCTGCCCATCGGCACCCAGGCGGACTTTGCAGGCGTTGTCGATCTCTTGGCCGAAAAGGCCTACCTCGGGGAGGGCGCCTCGGAGGCTGCCGTCCCCGCGGCGATGGCGGGACAGGTGCAGGAGGCCCGGACCGCCCTCATCGAAGCTGCCGCGGAGGGTGACGACACTCTCATGGAAAAGTACTTCGAAGAGGGCACCCTCGACAACGCCGAGATCCTGCGCGGGCTCAAGGCACGCATCGTACGCGGCGACTTTGTGCCGGTTCTCTTCAGCTCCGCCGCGATGAACATCGGCGTTCGGTCGCTGATGGCGGCCATCGTCGAGCTTCTTCCCTCGCCCGTCGATCTGCCGCCCATCGCGGCAGCCAACCCCGCCACCGGCGCCGAGGTCGAGCTGCGCGCCGATGCGGCCGGCCCCCTCGCCGCCCTCATCTTCAAGACCATGGCCGACCCCTACGTCGGCCGGATGTCCTTCTTCCGCGTCTACTCGGGCACCGTCGAGTCCGACTCGCGCCTCCACAACATCCGTACCGGCAACGAGGAGCGGATTGGGCAGCTCTACACCATGCGCGGCAAGGAGCAAACCCCCGTCACCCGGGTCCCCGCCGGCGACATCGCCGTAGTCACCAAGCTCAGCGACAGCGGGACGGGAGACACCCTCTGCGATCGCGGGACGCCGCTCCGTCTCGAGCCCCCGGTCTACCCCAGCTCCCTCTACTCGGTCGCCATTACTCCCAAGACCAAGGCAGATGCGGCCAAGATCAGCCCCACCCTGACCCGCATGGGCGAGCAGGATCCGACCCTGACCTGGCGGCAGGACACCAGCACCCGCGAGACGATCTTCTCCGGCATGGGCGATACCCACATCAACGTCGCCATCCGGCGGATGGAAGAAGTGTTCGCCCTTGGCCTGGAGACCGCCGTGCCTCGTGTTCCCTACCTGGAAACCATCACCCGCAAGGCGTCTGCCCAGTACCGCCACAAGAAGCAGACGGGCGGCGCGGGCCAGTTTGCCGAAGTGCACATGCGTGTCGAGCCCCTCGAGCGCGACAGCGGCTTCGAGTTTGCCTGGGAAGTCGTCGGCATGAACGTCTCCCGGACCTTCGGGCCTTCCATCGAGAAAGGCGTGCGGTCTGTCTTGGGCCAGGGCGTTATCGCCGGATATCCGGTCGTCGATATCAAAGCCGCCGTCTACGACGGCAAGGAGCACCCCGTCGACTCCAAGGACATTGCGTTCCAGATCGCCGGCCGAGGCGCCTTCAGGCAGGCCGTCCGGGACGCCGCTCCTGTGCTGCTGGAGCCGGTCTACAAGTTCACCATCACCGTCCCCGCCGAGTACATGGGCGATGTCCTGAGCGACCTCAACACCCGCCGGGCGCAGGTGCTCGGCATGGATCAGGCGGGCGACAACAGCATAGTCACTGCCCTCGTGCCTCTCGCCGAGATGCAGCGCTACGTCAGTGACCTCCGGTCGAGAACCCAGGGACGTGGTGTCTTTGGCATGGAGTACATGTACTACCAGACTGTGCCCGGTCACCTGGCGGACCAGATCATTGCCACCTCGCAGCGAGAGGCTGCCGAGGAGGAGTAGCCCTCTCCGTCTCGAACCTTGGCGCGCGCTTCGGCGCGCCGTCCATGCAGCCCAAGAGCCCCGGCTCCCGTGCAGAGCCGGGGCTCTCTTTTCGCCGGCCAAGTGGACAACCGGCCTCACATGCGCTATACTGCATCGCGTGCATGGGCGGAGGCGCTCCGCCCAATTCGGCGGAGATGGGCCCGCGGGCCCGCTGGAGGTGACCCATGATCGAGAAAGATTTCGCCGGCAGGGGGCGTGTGGCGGTCCTGCGCACCCAGCCAGAGACCGTCCTGGAGGACTACCAGCGCCTCCTTACCATGGCCGGCTATCAGGATGCGCTCCCCAAAGACCACAGCACACTCCTCAAGATCAATATCTCCTGGCAGCAGTGGTACCCCGCCTGTTCCACCGCACCCTGGCAGCTCGAAGGCGTCATCCGGGCGCTGCAGGCCGGAGGCTATGAGGATCTGGCGGCCGCGCACAACCGCACTGTCGTGGTAGATGCCTACGTCGGCGAGCGCAACAACAAGCACAGGCTGATCGTGGACAAGTACCGGCTGCGCAACGTCCACCTCTATGAGCCCGAGGTCGAGTGGGTTCTCTACGAGCCTCGCTCCCCCATGCTTGTGCTCGACAAGGTCTATCCCGACGGCATCAAGATCCCCCGCTACTTCTTCGACAAGAACATCGTCCAGCTCCCCACCGTCAAGACCCATGTCTTCACCGGCATCACCGGCGCGATGAAAAACGCCTTCGGTGGGCTTCTCAGCGAGCAGCGCCACTGGACGCATGGCGTCATCCACGAGACCGTCGTAGATCTGCTTGCCATCCAGCAGGAGATCCACTCCGGCCTCTTTGCCGTCATGGATGGCACCTTCGTCGGCGATGGGCCGGGACCCAGGGCCATGTGGGTGCAGGAAAAGGACCTCATCCTTGCCTCCGCCGACCAGGTCGCCATAGACGCCGTCTCGGCCTATCTCCAGGGCTTCGATCCCATGGATCTCAAGTTCATCCGGCTTGCCCACGAGCAGGGCCTGGGTATCGGCGACATCAAGCAGATCGAGGTCCTCGGAGGCCTCGACCTCGATGAGATACGCTGGCATGCGCGCACCGGCGACACCTTCGCGAGCTGGGGGCAAAAGCAGATCTACCATGGCCCCCTCAAGCCGCTGGAGCATCTCCTGCTGCGGACCCCCATCGTCCCATGGGCCTATCTGGCCTCTGAAGCCTACCACGATGGCTTCTGGTACCCCTTCGTCGGGCATGGGCGGGTCAAAAAGGCACTCGACACCCGCTGGGGGCGCCTCTTCGCCGAGTACGAGAGCCAGCCCCCGGTAACCAAGCCCCTGTACGAGCCCAAGACGGCCGCCGTCGGCATCCTGGGCATTGCAGCGTCTGCCCTGGCCATATGGTGGCTGGCCAACCGCAAGAAATAGGGGAGGGGATCCCGTTCTCCTCCCCTGCCACGCCGGGGGAGGCGGGGGATGTAGGCCAAGGAATGCGCATCGATTTTCACTGCCACACGCACTACTCGCGCGATTCATTGACGAGTTTTGAGTCGCTCCTGCACCGCATGGATCGCCGCGGCTTGGACAAGGTTGTCATCACCGACCACAACGCCATCGACGGCGCCCTGGAGTTCCGCCGGCGCGCCCCTGGGCGATTTCTCGTCGGGGAGGAGATCAAGACCACCCATGGAGAGCTCCTGGCCCTCTTCATCTCGGAGCTGATCCCTCCCGGGCTGTCCCTCCAGGAGACCATCGCCCGGGTCCATGACCAGGGGGGTGTCGTGGGCGCCTCCCACCCCCTGGATCGCCTGCGCCGCGAGGCCATGGGACGCGAGACCTTCGAGTCAATCCACGACCAGCTCGATTTCGCCGAGATCTTTAACGCGCGGGTCATCCTCCCCGACGACAATCACCTTGCCCGCCGGCTGGCGAGTGGCTGGGGACTTGCCGGCACCGCAGGCAGCGACGCTCACTCCCCCTGGGAGGTTGGCCGAGCCTATGTCGAGATGGGCTCCTTTGATTCCGGAGAGGCGTTCCTCGATTGCCTTGCCCAGGGCCGGGTCGGTGGAAGGTTGAGCAGCCCTCTGGTCCACCTGACGTCCACCTACGCCAAGTGGCGCAGGCGGCTCAAGGGTCAATAGCAGATGGGCAGCATCCTGCGCCAGCTGAGGGGCAGCCTGAGTGCCTTCGTCTTGGCCCTCCTCCTGGCTTTTGTCGTCTGGATCTCCGCTAGCCTCCAGACCGATTCATTCGTGGACCGGCGATTCACCGGGATAACCCTCGCGCTGTCTGGTCAGCCGGCTGGGACGACTCTTCTGGAGCCGGTGGTCGAGCAGGTCGCCGTCACCGTACGGGCGCGCGAGTCCGTCCTGGCAGATCTCAGGTCGGCCAGCTTCCAGGCCTCCGTAGACTTGTCCCAGGCCCCGAATGGCGAGACCGCAGCCCTGCCGGTCCGGGTCACCTGCAGCAACCCCCAAGTGCGCATCGAAGGCGTCGAGCCGGCTGCCCTCCAGGTCCGCCTGGAGGCGCTCTTGGTTGTGACCCGCCCGGTGGAGCTCCTGGTCCAGGGCCAGGTCGCCACCGGCTTTGAAGTGGCCAAGCCTATCCTCACGCCGGGCCAGGTCCAGATCCAGGGCCCAGCCGTCTACCTGTCGCAGGTGGTGTCTGTGACCGGCTCCCTCGATGTCGCAGGTGCGCGGCGGGCAGTGACCGGGACGGTAACCCTTGAGCTGCTGGATGCCAACGGTGAGCCCGTGCCCGACGTAGCAGCCATTCCTGCCGCAGTCGAGGCAGAGGTGCCGGTGCTCAGCCTCGCCCAGTTCAAGCCGGACGTCTTCGTCAAAGCGATCGTCCGGGGCGATCCGGCCCCCGGATACCGCAAGGGAGATGTCGCCGTGCAGCCGGTATCGGTCACCCTCGAAGGTCCCTCGTTGGTGCTGGATGCGCTGCCCGACTTTGTCGAGACGATGCCGGTCACCATAACAGGGGCGACCGAAAGCCTGTCACGCAGGGGGCTCTTGAGCTTGCCGGCCGACGTGGGTGTCGTGGAAGTCACCTATGTCACGGTCACGGTCGAGATCTTTCCCATCCTGGGTACGCGCACCTTGACCGGCACCATGGAGTTCATCCGCGTCCCGGCTGGCATGCGGGCCTCCCCGGTCCCAGGCGCGGTTGCGGTCACCCTCGAAGGGCCCGACGCCAAGCTTGCCGCCCTCAAGCCGGACGATATCCTGATTGTGCTGGACCTTCGCGGCCGTACCAGGGGAGTGCACCTCATTACCCCCGATGTGCTGGTGCCCGAGGGCTTGCAGGTGCTGACGGTGGACCCGGAAACCGTCGCCGTGCTCATCGAGCCGATCCCAACGCCTACGCCCACGCCCAGGCCCTAGCACCGGTGCCCGCTTTGCCAAGCTCCGGGCTTTGACGACAAACATTATAGGACTACTTATCATCCCCTTGGGGCATGCCCTCTTGCCGGCACACCCCTCCTGGGATAGAATCGCAGCACTTGTCCTAGTCTGGTTTCTCGGAGGATACCATGGAGCTCGATCTCACACAGCTGAGCGTCAACACCATCCGCGCCCTGGTCATGGATGCGGTTCAGAAAGCCAACTCGGGCCACCCTGGCATGCCCATGGGCATGGCCGACGCCGCGTATGTCCTGTGGACCCAGTTTCTGAAGCACAACCCATCCACCCCCGGCTGGCCCGACCGGGACCGTTTCATCCTATCCGCCGGCCATGGCTCGATGCTGTTGTACAGCCTGCTGCACCTGACCGGCTACGACGTTCCGCTGGACGAGATCAAGCAGTTCCGGCAGTGGGCCAGCATGACCCCCGGCCACCCCGAGTACGGCGAAACGCCGGGTGTCGAGACCACCTCCGGCCCCCTCGGCCAGGGCTTCGCCAACGGCATCGGCATGGCACTGGCCGAGCGAATCCTCGCCGCGACCTTCAACCGCCCCGGCTTTGAGATCGTCAACCATTTCACCTACGGCATCGTCAGCGATGGAGAGCTGATGGAGGGCATTTCCCACGAGGCCGCTTCCCTTGCCGGCCACCTTGGGCTGGGCAAGGTCATCTACCTGTACGACGACAACCAGATCACGATCGAGGGAGGCACATCCCTCACCTTCTCGGAGGATGTGCAGGGCCGCTTTTTCTCCTATGGCTGGCAGGTCCTGGCCGTCGACGGCCACGATCGGGCCGCCGTGGCGGATGCGCTCGTGCGCGCCCAGCTGGACCTGAACCGGCCCAGCCTGATCATGTGCCGCACCCACATAGGCTACGGCAGCCCCAACAAGCAGGACACGCCCAAGGCGCACGGTGAGCCTCTCGGCGCTGAGGAGGTCCGGCTGACGAAAGAGGCCATGGGCTGGCCTTCGCCGGAGCCCTTCTTTGTGCCGCTCCGCGTGCTGATCCATTTCCGGGAGGCCCTGGGGCGAGGGACAAAGGCGATGCAGGAGTGGGAGGCGCTCTTTGCACGCTACGCCGAGACCTACCCCGAGCTGGCGGCAGAATGGCAGCGGCGCATGGAAGGCCGCCTGCCCTCCGGGTGGGAGCAGGCCCTGCCGGCGTTCGACCCGGCGGTTCCCGTTGCCACCCGGGTGGCCGGGGGCAAGATCATGAACGCCCTGGCTCCCGCCCTGCCTGAGCTGGTGGGGGGCTCGGCAGACCTGCACCCCTCGACCAAGACCTACCTGGACGCCTTTCCACCCATCCGGCGGGACGACTTTACGGGCCGCAACCTCCACTTTGGCATCCGGGAGCACGCCATGGGCGGCATGCTCAGCGGCATGGCGCTCCACAAGGGCCTGCGGCCCTTCGGCAGCACCTTCCTCGTCTTTGCCGACTACATGCGCCCCAGCATCCGCCTGGCGGCGATGATGCGCCTGCCCGTCATCTACGTCTTCACCCACGACAGTATCTTCGTCGGCGAAGATGGCCCGACACACCAACCCGTGGAGCAGATCGCCGGCCTGCGGGCCATCCCCGGGCTGATGGTACTCCGTCCCGCCGACGCCCGCGAGACGGTCGCTGCTTGGCGCTGGATCGTGACCTACCGCGATGGCCCGGTGGCACTGCTCCTCTCCCGCCAGAACGTCCCGGTCGCGGCAGGGACGCGCGAAGAGGGCGTCAGCCGGGGGGCCTATATCGTGGTGGATGCGCCCAACCCCCGCCTCATCCTGCTGGCCTCGGGCTCCGAAGTAGAGCCCACGGCCAGGGCAGCCGGCCTGCTCGCCCACGAGGGCATCCCCGCGCGGGTGGTCTCCATGCCCAGCTGGGAGCTATTCGAAGCCCAGCCCCGGACCTACCGCGACTCGGTCCTCCCCCCGGCGCTTACCGCCCGGTTGGCCGTGGAGGCTGCCATGCCCATGGGTTGGGAGCGCTACGTGGGGCTCGGTGGGGAGGTAATCGGCCTCTCGAGGTTCGGCGCCTCGGCACCCTACAAGGTCCTCGCCTCCAAGTGGGGCTTTACGGCGGAGGCCATCGCCGATCGGGCGCGGGCTTTGGTGGGCTAACCGGGGCGGAAGCCGCTTCGTCGGTTCCCGCTGCCGCTTCGGCAGGCTGCCGGGCAGCTCATCCCAGCGGCCGCTTCCCCGGCATGCCCGCACGCCGTGGGTAGGCGCCTGGCGTTGGGCCGGCCTTCCCGACCACGACCAGGGTCGGGCCCTCCGGCAGCCCCGGCAGGCGCACGTGGTCGACGCGCAGCAGCACGCCCCCGAGCAGCCCAATCGCCCCGGCCGCTGCCTCCGCCTCCGCGTCGCCGTCCTGCCCTCTCTGCGCCACCAGGCAGCCGCCGACCAGGCAAAAGGGCAGCGCATACTCCGCCACAACCGGCAGCGCCGCGACTGCCCGCGCCAGCGCCAGCCCATACTGCTCACGGTGCGCGGGATCGCGTGCCAGGTCCTCGGCGCGGCCATGCACCGCCGTCACACGCTCCAGGCCGAGCCGGCGCGTCACATGCTCCAAAAAGCCCACCTTCTTGCCGGTGGCTTCCAGGAGGGTCATTTGCACCTGGGGGTAGACAATGGCCAGGGGGATGCCGGGAAACCCGGCCCCAGATCCGATGTCAATCGCCCGAGCTTCGGGCGATGCCAGCGCCCGTTGCGCTTCCTCCGCCTGCAGCACCGAGAGCGAGTCGAGAAAGTGGCGAGTCTCGACTTGTTCGGGGTTGGTGACCGTGGTCAGGTTGAGCCGTGCGTTCCAGGCAAGCAGCTCGTCGAGAAACGCCCGGAAGGCCTCCACCTGTGCGGGCGCCAGCCGGAGCCCAAGGGCCTCGGCCCCCCGCATCAGCTGCTCCATCTTGGGTCTGTGGACCTCGTTTCGGCCCGATCCGCCGGCGCCTTCTTGCCCCCCACGCGGCCGGCAGCGGGCCACCGGGCAGGCAGGGGCGGCTCTACCGCGCGATGTGCATCGGCATGATCACGCACAGGTAGTCATCGCCCGAGACCGGGCGCAGCAGGCCGGGACTGCTGGGGGTGCTGGTTTCCAGCGCCGTCTTTTCGGTGCCCATGACCGTCAGCGCGTCGATCAGGTACCGGGCGTTGAAGGCAACCTCGATCGGGTCCCCTTCTATGCTGGCGTCGAACTCGCTGACGTTGTCGCCCAGCTCGGCCGAGTTGCCGGCAATGGTCACCTGCCCCGGCGTCAGCTCTCCGCCCGGCTGGACATTGACGCGGATAATGTTGGCCGCGTCCCGGGCAAAGAGAAAGGCCACCTTCACGGCCTTGAGAAGCTCCGAGGTGCTCACCACCGTCCGGGTGTTGTGGCCCTTTGGCACGATCTGCTTGTAGTCGGGGAAGCTGCCATCGATCAGCTGCGACACCAGGTCGACGTTGTCCAGGTGGAACAGGGCCTGGCCGCGCGTCTGGGGGATGATCAGCTCGATGGGATCGCGCTGATCGACGGCGATCCGGTTCAGCTCCGCCAGGGCGCGGGCCGGGATCACCACGCCGAGGCTCTGGTCCAGGTCGCTCCCCACGTCCGCGGTGGCGACCGCCAGCCGGAACCCATCGGCCGCGGCCAGGGTCAATCCACCCTGGTGGAACTGCGTGAGCACGCCGGTGAGGATCGGCCGGCTCTCGTCCGTGGCGGCCGCAAAGGCCGACTGGTCGATCATGCGGCGGAAGACATCCGGCTTCAGTTGGAGGCGCTCCCCGCTGCCGATCGACTGCGCGGTCGGCACATCGGGAAACTCGCTGGCTTCGATGCCCTTGATATTGGCCTGGAAGCGGGCGCACTTGAGGTTGAGCGTCTGGGTACGCTCGGAGAGGTCCATGTCGATCTGGTCCGGCGGCAGCGAGTTGACGAACTCGGCCAGCAGGCGTGCCGGCACCGTGATGCTGCCTTCTTCGATCACTCGCGCGCCGATCCAGCAGTTGATGCCAATCTCGAGGTTCGTAGCAGCCAGCCGCAGCCTTCCCTCATCGCTCTGTAGCAGGATGTTCGACAGGACCGGGAGGCTGGAGCGGGTGGAAACGGCCCGTCCGACAATGGCCAATCCCTTGGCCAGGTTCTCTTGCAGGCAGCTAATCTTCATGGCAATCTCCTAAGTCCTACAGATTGCGGTTGCCCACCATGCCACCCCAACATGCAGGGGCATCGGGCAGGGGCACTATACCTCAGATTTGACAGAACTTCAAGCGCCGGCAGGGCCAAGTACAAGCCCGCCTGCTGCCTCGCACAAGCGCCCGTCGCCTCTTTCGTTCCGGGCCGGTCTCCTGACCGGCCCGCGCCCGTCGCCTATCTCGTTCCGGGCTGGTCTCCTGACCGGCCCACGCCCGTCGCCTATCTCGTTCCGGGCCGGTCTCCTGACCGGCCCGCGTCCGTCCCGCCGTCGTCGTAGTGTAGGGCCTTGTGCCCGTCGTCGTAGTCTACGGCCTTGTGCCCGTGCTGGGTCCCCGGCTACGGCGCGGCCTGCGCAGGCCGCGGTTGCCCCTTGAAGCAGGCGATCCCCTCCTCGTTCGGCCACCGGCGGCCGCAGGCCGCGCAGGTCACATCGTCCGGCGCCTCTTGCAGCGGTCCGCCGCCGCATCCCGGGCACCGGAAGAGCTCCGCCGCCGGACCGCCCCCCGCCTTGTCCACCGTGCACCGCAGGAAGACGCTGGGGGTCAGCTGCCACAGCCTCCCGGTCGGTTGGCACAGCCCGTCGAGCGCCGCCAGGGTGGGCGCCGGCACCAGCCGCTTCAGGAGCGGCAGCCGGAAATGGGACACGGTCCGGCATTGTTTCACGTGAAACCCCGCCCCACCCAGCCGTTCCTCCATCCATCCCGGGTGAAAGTCGAAATTCATCTTCACGAACTCGACCGGGGCACGCTCAAACGGGCTCCACGGCTGCCGCCTGAGCAGGTAGCGCGCGATCGACTTGAGGTGCCGCTTGTTGGCAAACTCCACGACATACTGCCCCCCGCCCCGCAGGACACGGGCCACCTCGCCGAGCAGCGCCGCCACATCCTCCGCGTGGTGCATGACCCGCACCATCAGGACGGTATCGAAGGCATCAGCCGCAAAGGGCATCTCGTAAAAACTCGCGGCAACATACCGGATCCGCCCACCCTGTCCCAGTCGCTCCCGCGCCTGGCGCAGCCCCGTGGCGGAGTAGTCCAGCAGCACAACCTCGTCGTACCCCTCATAGAACTCGGAGAGCCGCCCAAAACCGGCGCCAATGTCCAGCAGCCGCCCTCCCGGCGACGGCATCAGGTGGCGCAACGCGATCCGCTCCGCCAAATCCTCGTAGTCGCGCCCTCGCCCTTCCCAAAAATCGGCCCGGTAGTCGCTGCCTTCATAGTCACAGATGCGGTGGTCTCTTCCCATGCCGCCAGTCTAGCACAGGTCGCGCCCCCTGGCAACTCGTTTCACGCCGATTTGCCCCCGGCCCCGCCAGCGGGTATAATCGGACACGCGAGGGCGGACCTGGAGGGCCCACCCGACGCCTTCTTCCAAAGGGTGCCAGCTATCAGCCACGTGCCTTCGGCCACCGATCACATCCACCACCTCGCCGCCGCCATCGGCGGGCGCGGCTCCTGCACGCCATCCGAGCGCGCAGCCGCCCACTACGCCGCCGGGCAGATGCGCGCCCTCGGCCTGGCCGACGTCCGCCTCGAGCCTTTCCGCGGCGCGCCCTCCACCTACCGCCCCTTCGCGCTCGCCTTCCTCCTCGCCCTCCTGGCTGTCCTCGTCGCCTGGCTGGCCGGCGGCCGCTGGGGACTGGGCGCGGCCGCCCTCCTCGCCGCGCTGGGCGCTTGGGGCATGCTCGCCGAGTCCGATCTTGCCCCCAACTGGATGCGTTTCCTGCTCCCGCGCGCCAGCAGCCAAAATGCGGTGGGTGCGCTGCCGCCCGAGTCCGAGGTTCGGCAGCGCGTCGCCCTCTGCGCCCACCTCGACACCCACCGCACGCCCATCTTCTATGCCTCCAGGACCTGGAACCTCCTCTTTGCCATCCTGGTGCCGGGCGCCCTGGTCGGCATGGCCCTCTCCGCCGTCGCCTATGCGCTCGGTGCCCTGCTCGCCTGGGAGGGCGCTCGCTGGATCGGCACGGCCGTTGCGCCGCTCACCCTCGTCGCCTTCGGAATGTGCCTCTCCGCCGACTTCACGCCCTTCTCTCCCGGGGCCAACGACAACGCCTCCGGTGTCGCTGCCGCCCTCGACCTGGCCGCCCGCCTGCGCGCCGATCCGCTCCGCTGCACCGAGGTCTGGTTTGTCTTCACCGGCTGCGAAGAGGTCGGCGCCTACGGGATGGCGGCCTTCCTGGATGCCCACTCCGCCGCGCTGGGCAGCGACGCCGTCTGCATCGCCCTGGACCAGGTCGGGGTCGGCCCGCTCACCTACCTGTCGGCCGATGGGCTCGTCCTCAAGCGCAGGACCCATTCCCGCGCCCTCGCCCTGGCCCGTGCGGCCGCGGCTGCCCTCCCCGGCTTGGCTGTGCGCGCGCAGGTTGGCCTGGCCTATACCGACCCGCTGGTGGCCACCAAGCGAGGCCTGGCTGCCCTGACCCTCTGCGCTCTGCCGGAGCCAGGCGCAGGCCAGTCGGCCGCCTGGCACCAGATGTCCGACACGCCCGATATCGTCGATCCCGCCAGTGTGGCCGCCGCCTCTGCCTTCGCCCTGGAGCTCCTGCGGCAGATCGACCGGCCGGGAGGGCAGGGACGGGCCCCTGCCGCTTCCGAAACAAGCTGAAAAGAGACGAAACACCATGAAATACGTAGAAGCAGGCGCACGCCCCCACGCCGGTCCCTGGATATGTTGTCTTCCTCTCCTCGCGGCCGGCCCCGGCGCCGCCCATCGCGAGGCGCAGCGCATCTCGATGATGCAGGGAGGAACCCTCTCATGAAAGGCAGAAAACTGCTCATGATCCCCGGCCCGGTCGAGTTCACCCCGGAGGTGCTGCGCGCGATGGGCATGCCCACCACCAGCCACGTCGCCGCTCCCTTCGTCGAGGCCTTTGGCGAGGCGCTCGAGCGGCTGCGCCGCGTCTTTCTCTGCCCGGGCGGTCAACCTTTCGTCCTCGCCGGCACCGGCACGCTGGCCATGGACAGCGCCGCCGCCAACCTGGTCGAGCCTGGCGACCGCGCCCTCGTGGTCAACACCGGCTACTTCAGCGACCGCTTCGCGGCCATCCTCGAGCGCTACGGGGCCCTCGTGACCCAGGTTGCCGCGCCGCAGGTCGGCGACGCGCCCTCCCTCGAGTCCATCGAGGCGGCGCTGTCGGCCGGCGGCTTCAAGTTGGTCACCGTCACCCACGTGGACACCTCCACCGCTGTCGGCTTTCCCGCGCTCGCCGGCCTCGCCGCGCTGGCACGCCGCGCGGGCGCCCTCCTCCTGGTCGACGGCGTCTGCTCCGTGGCCGGCGAGGAGCTGCGCATGGAGGAGTGGGGCGTGGACCTGGCCCTCACCGCCTCGCAAAAGGCCATCGGCGTCCCACCCGGCCTGGCCCTGCTGCTGGCCGGCCCCCGTGCCATGGCGGCCTTTGCCCGGCGCCGGGCGCCGGTGGGCAGCTACTACTCCGACTGGGCGCAGTGGCTCCCGATCATGCAGGCCTACGAGGCGCGCCGGCCCGCCTATTTCGGCACCCCTCCCGTCAACCTGATCTGGGCACTGAACGTCAGCCTGGGCCAGATCCTCGAAGAGGGCATGGAGGCCCGTGTCGCACGCCATCGCGCGCTCGCGGGTGCCTTCCGGGCTGCCGTCCGTGCCCTCGGCCTGGCGCAGGTCCCGGTCCGCGAAGAGCTTGCCGCGGCCACCCTGACTGCCCCCTGCTACCCGGAAGGCGTCGGTGCCTCACTCCTCGCCCACGTCGCCGCAGCCGGTGTCCTTGTGGCCGGCGGCCTCCACCCGCAGATCAAAGACCGCTACTTCCGTGTCGGCCACATGGGCGCCGTCACCCCGTCCGACATCCTAACCACCGTGGGCGCCCTCGAGCAGGGGCTGGCCCGTGCCGGCTATCGCTTTGAGCCCGGCGCCGGCCTGGCCGCCGCCCAGCGCGCGCTCCTCGCCTGAGAGAGGGCCCCATGTACAACCCAGTCACGCCCGCCGTCGTCGAGTCCCTCTGCCACATCGCAGGTCGCGCAGGCGTCCTCTTCGACCCCGCTGCGATCGACCGCTACAGCCACGACGAGACGGTCGGCCTCTACCACTCCCCCGAGGTCATCGTGCGGGCGGCCTCCACTGCGCAGGTCTCCGAGGTCCTCCGCCTGGCCCAGCGCGAGCGCATCCCCGTCACGCCGCGCGGCGCCGGCTACGGCCTCAGCGGTGGCGCCGTGCCCCTCCATGGCGGCATTGTCCTCACCACCGAGAAGATGAGCCACATCCTGGAGATCGATCGCCAGAACCTGATGGTCGTCACCCAGCCCGGTGTCATCACGGGCGACCTGCACCGCGCCGTCGAGGCCGAGGGCCTCTTCTACCCGCCCGATCCCGCCAGTCTCGACTCCTGCACCATCGGCGGCAACGTCGCCTCGGGCGCCGGCGGGCCGCGTGCGGTCAAGTACGGAACCACGCGCGACTATGTCTGCGGCCTGGAGATGGTCCTTCCCTCGGGCGACACCATCCGCACCGGCGGCAAGCTGGTCAAGAACACCACCGGCTACAGCCTGGCCCAGCTCATCACCGGCTCGGAGGGCACGCTCGCAGTCGTGACCGAGATCACCCTCCGCCTTGTCCCCTTGCCTCCCATCCAGGTCGACCTCCTGGTGCCCTTTGACGACTTCCAGGCCGCGGCCGATACCGTCTCGGACCTGATCTCCCATCGCGTCCTGCCCACCTGCATCGAGTTCATGGAGCGCGACTCTATCCTGGCCGCCGAGCGGCTCCTGCAAAAGACCGTTCCCTACGGCGATGCCGCGGCGCATCTCCTCTTCCAGCTCGACGGGACCCTTTCGGAGGCCGTCGATGCCGAGATGGAGACGGTGGCAGACGTCTGCCTTCGGCACGGCGCGCGCGACGCCCTCGTCGCCAAGGACCGGCCCACCCGCGACCGCCTGTGGGAGGCCCGCCGCAAAATCCTCGACGCGATCAACAACGAGAGCCCCGTCAACCACAAGGAGGACGTTGTCGTGCCCCGCGCCACGATCCACCTCCTCCTAAAGGGCCTGCGCGAGCTGGCCCGGCACCACGGCGTCCGCATCATCAGCTTCGGGCATGCCGGCGACGGCAATGTCCACGTCAGCGTCCTCAAGGACGGCCTCTCCGAGGACCTCTGGCAGCAGCTCGTGCCTGCCGTCACCGAGGAGATCTTTCACTTGGCCCTCTCCCTGGGCGGCACCCTGACCGGCGAGCACGGAATCGGCATCACCCGGCGTCGCTACCTTCCCCTCGCCCTGGACGCCGCGCAGATCGACCTCATGCGCGGCATCCGCGACCTCTTTGACCCGCACCGCATCCTGAACCCCGGCAAGATCTTCCCATAGCCCAATCCACCGCCCCTCGTCCTCTCTCCTTGGCCCGTTTGCTGTCGCCCACCGGCTGTGCTACAATCCCCCCGTTCGCCCGGCCCTGCTCAAGCCGGCTTCTTCGGCTTGGGTGCGGGCTGCCTGATTCTTTGGAGGCATGTTGAACCTATCTGTTGCTCGCCAACAGAACCCGCCGGGAAAACGACGCAGTTCTCCCCTCTGGCTTCGCATCCTGATCCCGTTCTTCCTGGTCATATTCTTCGCAGGCGGCATCTTCTCCGGCTGGGCCCTCTACGTCACCCTGCGTGACCTGGTAGCCAACGCGGAGTTGCCTTCCCTGCCGGTCCTAAGCCTGCCGTCCATCAGGCTCCCCAAGGCCCTCGCCAGCGGGGGCGATCGCCTCGAGCCGCTGCCCGTGATGGGCACCCCAGACCCCGAGTCCGGCATCGACAACCTCCCCGTGGCTCCGCCGGCGGCGGCTTCGCTGCAGGAGGGCGACCGCATCAACATCCTGCTTCTTGGCCTCAATCGTGAGAAGAATGCCAGGGCCTGGGGCCAGCTGACCGATACCATCATCGTCGTCACGATTGATCCCGCCAACAAGACCGCCGGCCTGCTGTCGATTCCGCGTGACCTCCAGCTATCCATCCCGGGGAATGGCGACGACCGCATCAACATGGCCAACTACTATGGCGAAAAGAATGACTACCCGGGAGGTGGCTCTGCGCTTCTGAAGCGTACCATCGAAACCAACTTCGGCATCCCCCTCGACTACTACATCATGGTGGACTTCAGCGGCTTTGCCAAGATCATCGACGCCGTCGGTGGAGTCGATATCGACGTTCCCAAGACCCTGCACGACACCATGTACCCGGCTCCCCTGCCCGAAGACCCGTATCATTATACGACTATCCACTTCGACCCCGGCCTCCAGCACATGGACGGCGCGCGCGCCCTGCAATACGCCCGCTCGCGCATGAGCACCACCGATTTCGACCGCGCCGACCGCCAGCAGGAGCTCCTGAAGGCCATCCGCGACAAGGCGCTTGGCTTGGGCCTCATCACCAGGCTCCCTGCCCTGGCTTCCTCCATGAAAGGCAACTTCAAGACCGACATGGCCCTCGAGGACATGCTCCAGCTCGCCTCCCTGGCACCCCAGGTCGACATGGGGAGCCTCAAGCAGGTTGTGCTCGGCAAGCCCTACGTCTATGGCTACAAGCGCCCCTCCGATGGCGCCTCCATCCAGCTTCCCAAGTGGGACCTGATCGAGCCGGTCATCGCCGACCTCTTCTCGACCCCGCTCGTGGTCGTCCAGCCCACCCCCACCCCACAGCCGCCCGCTCCGACGCCCACCCTTGCACCGGTCGAGATCGAGGGCCTCCAGGAGCTGGCGCGGGAAGGGGCACGCATCGCCGTCCAAAACGGCACCACCGAGCCGAACTTTGCCGCCCGCGTGGCTGCCCGGCTCATCGAGCAGGGCTTCCAGGTCGTCGAGTTCGGCGACGCCGACCGGGTGGACTATGCCGGCACCGTGATCGTGGACTATACCGGCCGGGCCTATACGCTTGGGCGCCTCGTGGAAGAGTTCGGCGCCACGGACGAAAACGTGCGCACCAGCCCCAACTTGCGCAGCGAGATCGATATCCGGGTCATCGTGGGCCAGGACTATCTGCAGGCGTTCCGCTAGGCAGCCGGCATCCTGCCGGCGCTCAAGTAGACCGGCCAGGCCCTGGCAGAACCGGCGGTCAAGGTTCTGGCGGGGCCTTTCTATCTCTTCTTGATGGGGGATCGATGAACGAGCAACCTCGCCTGCCAGGCATGCGCGCTTTCTTCGTCGTCTGGGCGGGCCAGATCATCTCTCTGCTCGGCACGGCCATGACCGAGTTCGGCCTGACCATCTGGGCCTACGAAAAGACCGGCAAGGCCACCCCCCTGGCCCTGATCGGCTTCTTCTTTGTCTTCCCGCTGATCGCCCTCAGCCCCTTTGCCGGCGCCATTATCGACCGCTCCAACCGCAAGCTCATGATGATGCTCTCCGACCTCGTCGCCGGCATCGTGACGATTGCCCAGTTCATCCTCCTGGCGACCGGCCGCCTCGAGATCTGGCACCTCTACGTGGCCGCCGTCATCATCGGCGCCTCCCAGGCCTTCCAGTGGCCTGCCTTCTCGGCCGGCATCACGCTCATGCTCCCCAAGGAGCACCTCGGCCGCGCCAACGGCATGATGGAGCTGGCCGGCTCCGCCTCCGGCGTCTTTGCCCCCCTCGCCGCCGGTGCCCTGCTGCCGCTCATCAAGCTGCAGGGGATCATGATCATCGACATCGTTTCCTTCGCTTTCGCCGTCGGCGCGCTCCTCCTGGTCCACGTACCCCAGCCGCAGGTCACCGAGGCCGGGCGCCAGGGCCAGGGCAGCCTCTGGAAGGAATCAGGCTACGGCTTCCGCTACATCCTCGCCCGCCCCAGCCTGCTCGGCCTCCAGCTCGTCTTCATGGTCGGCAACTTCTTCTCCGGTCTCGCCTGGCCGGTCATGGCCGCCATGATCCTGGCCCGCACGGACAGCAACACCATCTTGTTCGGAACGATGATGTCGGCCGGCGCCATCGGCGGGATCGTCGGCGGGGCCGTCATGGGAGCCTGGGGCGGCCCCAAGCGCAGAGTGCACGGTGTGCTGGCCGGCTGGGTGGTTGCCAGCCTGCTGGGCATGGCCCCGCTCGGCATCGGGCAAACGCTCCAGGTGTGGGCCGTGGCCAACTTCATCGGTGGATTCGTCAGTCCCATCATCAACGGCTCCAACCAGGCCATCTGGCAGGCCAAGGTCGCCCCCGACGTCCAGGGCCGCGTCTTTTCCGTCCGGCGCATGATCGCCTGGTCCCTCTCCACCCTCGCCACCCTGGCCGCCGGCCCGCTCGCCGACCGGGTGCTCGAGCCCGCGATGCAGCCGGGCGGCAGCCTGGCATCCACCTTCGGAGGGCTGGTGGGCACGGGGCCCGGTGCCGGGATGGGGCTCCTGTTCGTGCTGAGCGCCTTGGGCGGCGCCCTCGCCGGCCTCGGCGGCTACCTCTTCCCGCAGATCCGGGATGCCGAGGCCATCTTGCCCGACTATGACGCGGCGCCTCCCAACGCGCCGCCGGCGCAGCAGCCCGCCTGACCGGGCAGGCCGCCCACGAAAAGGAAGAGATCCCATGAGCCGCACCTACGTTGCCCTCGACCTCGAGACCACCGGCCTGGACGCGCAGCGCGACGCCATCACCGATGTGGGGGCCGTCCGCTTCCGCGTCTCCCTCGACGGCGGCCGCGTGCAGGCCGAGTTCCTCGACCAGGTGGAGAGCCTGGTCAATCCTCTGCGGCCCATCCCCATCCAGATCCAGCAGCTCACCGGCATCACCCAGGCAGACGTCAACACCGCCCCCCGCTTCTCCCAGGTGCGCCAGGTGCTGGGCCGCTTCATCGGCAGCCATCCCATCGTCGGCCACAACGTCGCCTTTGACCTCGCCTTCCTCCAGAACAACGACCTTCCCCTCTCCAATCCGCGCATCGACACCTTCGAGCTGGCCTCCATCCTCAAGCCCCACTCGAGCCGCTATAGCCTCTCCAAGCTCGCCGAAGCATTCGGGCTGGAGACCAAGAACGCACACCGTGCCCTTCCCGATGCAAGGACCGTCATGAACCTCTTCGTCGCCCTCCTCGACCAGGCGGCGGAGCTGCCCCTCGCCGTCCTGCGCGAGATCAACCGCCTGGCCGACCGCCTCGATTGGCCCCTGAAGGACGTCTTCCGCGACCTGGAGCGCGGCATGTCCCAATCCGCCTTCCGCGGCTCCATTGCCCAGCAGCTGCAGGCGCAGCGCCGCGAGGGGGACGACCTTCTCGGCCCCCTCTTCACCACGACGCAGGACGGGGAGGACGAGCTGGTGCGCGCCCCGCAGCCGCGGGCCCTCGACGAGGACGCCCTCGCCGCCATGCTCGAGGAAGGCGGGCTCTTTGCACACCACTTTCCCGGCTTTGAGCACCGCCCGCAGCAGGTCGAGATGCTCCGCGCCGTGGTCCGCGCCATCAACGACAGGAAGCACCTCCTCGTGGAGGCCGGCACCGGCACCGGCAAGAGCGTCGCCTACCTCCTGCCCGCCGTTGCCTTTGCCCACCAGAACGGCGAGCGGGTCGTGGTCTCGACAGCCACCATCAACCTGCAGGATCAGCTCTTCCTCAAGGACACGCCCGATCTCCAAAAGCTGCTCCCCTTCGATTTCCGTGTCGCGCTCCTCAAGGGGCGCACCAACTACCTCTGCCAGCGCCGCCTCGCGGCCCTCCGCCAGCTGGGCGTCACCTCACCCGAGGAGATGCGGATGCTCGCCAAGGTGCTGGTCTGGCTCCCCAGCACCCAGACCGGCGAGCAGGGCGAGCTCTTCATGCCCGACCCCGTCGAGCAGGCCCTCTGGTCCAAGATTTCGGCCGAGAGCGATACCTGCACAGTCGAGCGCTGCCGCTACCGCGAGCGCGGCCGCTGCTTCTTCTACCGTGCACGGCAGGCCGCCGAAAAGGCCCACGTAATCATCGTCAACCATGCCCTCCTCCTCTCCGACATCGCCACCGAGAACCGTGTCCTGCCCGAGTACCACTACCTCATCGTCGACGAAGCCCACCACCTGGAAGCCAACGTGACCAGCCAGCTCAGCTTTGAGGCCGACCAGCGCGCCGTCGAGCGCATCCTCAACGACCTTGCCCGCCCGCTCGGCGTTGCCCGTTCGATCGGCTTCCTCGCCGACCTCCTCATCCGCTTTCGTGGCAAGCTCCCCCCCAACCTCTGGGCACAGCTCGACGACCAGGTCCGCCGTCTCCAGCGCCAGGTGGAGCAGGCCCTGGCCAACCTCTACGCCTTTTTCGACGGGCTCGCCGCGTTCCTGCGCGAGCACAGCACCCAGCGCGGGGAGTACGACCAGCGCCTCCGTCTGACCGGCGGCCTGCGCATCCAGCCAGCCTGGACCGAGGTCGAGATCGCCTGGGAGGACCTCTCCGCCCGCCTTCTTCCGCTCGTCGACGAGCTGGAAGGCCTGCGGGCCTTCCTGGGCGACCTGGACGGGGAGGAAGACGAGATCGAGGGCCTGGCCCAGGAGTGTGCCGGGTATGCGATGCGCCTGCGCGAGACGCACGGCCAGATCAACGCCTGCATCTCCCAGCCCACCTCGTCGCACATCTACTGGGCCACGGTCGCCGCCCGCGATTCGCGCGTGACCTTGCACGCAGCGCCACTCCACGTCGGCAGCCTGGTCGAAAGGCACCTCTTCCACCCCAAAGAGGTCGTCATCCTCACCTCGGCCACCCTGACCACCGGCGCCAGCTTCGACTTTCTCCGGGGCCGGCTCGCTGCCGCGGAGGCCGATGAGCTGGCCGTCGGATCGCCCTTTGATTTCAAGGGCTCTGCCCTCCTCTGCCTGCCGACCGACATCCCCGAGCCCAACGAGCCCTACTACCAAAAGACGGTAGAGCAGACGCTGGTGGCGCTCTGCCGGGCCAGCCAGGGCCGGGCCCTCGTCCTCTTTACCTCCTACTCGCAGCTCCAGAGCACGGCCAAGGCCATCACCCGCCCCCTTGCCGACAGCGGCCTCGCTGTCTTCCAGCAGGGAGCGGGCGTCTCCCGCATCCAGCTCCTGGAGAGCTTTCGCACCACCGAGCGGTCGGTGCTGTTGGGAACCCGCAGCTTCTGGGAGGGCGTCGACGTGGTCGGCCCGGCGCTCAGCGTGCTGGTGATTAGCCGCCTGCCCTTCGCCGTGCCCGACGATCCCGTCTTTGCCGCCCGTTCCGAGACCTTCGAGAACCCCTTCGCCGAGTTTGCCGTCCCGGATGCCATCCTGCGCTTCCGGCAGGGCTTTGGCCGGCTGATCCGCACCAAGACCGACCGCGGCGTCGTCGTTGTCCTCGACAAGCGCATCCTGACCAAGTCATACGGCCCCCAGTTTCTCAGCTCACTCCCCGACTGCACCGTCGCCAAGCTCCCGCTGGCGGAGATACCCGAGGCAGCCCGGCGCTGGCTGTCGGCACCGCCTGCCTGACCTTGACCCGGTCCAGGGTTCCATCGCCCGACTTGACGGCTGGCGCACAGCGTGTATAATCGAGGTATCCAAACTGGTCAAGGAGGCGATCGATGACACGTCTGGTCCGCGCGACACAACTTCTGATCGTTTGTGGGCTTCTGCTGGTCGCCTGGGCACCGGCGGCGGCCGCACCGCAGCCCCCCACTATGGACGAGGCCGCCCAGATGGCCGTGCAGGGCCTCTTCAGCGAGTGCACGGCCGACCGCCCTCACCAAAACAGCCCGGCCGTCTACCGGATCTGCCGGCCGCCCTCCTGGTGGGGGGACAACGGCGACCTGGTCATCTGGGCCCACGGCTACGTCGACGTCCGGCAGCCCGTGGCGATCCCTGAGGACCAGCTCTGCATGGAAAACGGCCTGTGCATCCCCGACCTGCTCAACTTCCTCGGCTTCAACTTCGCCACCACCAGCTATGCCGTCAACGGCCTGGCGGTGTTGCCTGCCATCGAGGATGTGATAGAGCTTGTCGACCTCTACACGCAAGAGTTCGGCGCGCCCGAGCACGTGCTGATCGTCGGGGCATCCGAGGGAGGGCTCATCACCACGCTGTCGGTCGAGCAGCACTCGGACGTCTTTGACGGTGGGTTGGCGACCTGCGGGCCGATCGGCGACTTCCGCAGGCAGATCAACTACTTTGGCGACTTCCGGGCTCTGTTCGACTACTTCTTCCCCGGCCTCATCCCCGGCAGCCCGGTGCAGATCCCGCCCGACCTGCTCCCCATCTGGGAAAGCTACTACGAGGCCAACGTGGCGCCGGTGGTCTTCGACCCGGCGAACCGGTCCGCGCTGAAGCAGCTCCTGCGTGTGTCAGGGGCGCCCTACCAGGCGGGTGACTCAGCCACGATGCAGACCACGGTCCAGGATGTGCTCTGGTACAGCACCCTTGCCACCAACAACGCGGCCGAGGTGCTCACAGGCCAGCCCTTTGGCAACACGGCTCGCTGGTACAGCGGCTCCCTGGACGACGCGGCGCTGAATGCCGGCGTGGCGCGCTTTGCGGCCGACCCGGCGGCGCTCCAGCAGATCAAGGCTCACTACCAGACCAGCGGCGTGCTGAGCGTGCCCCTCGTCACGCTGCACACCACCCTGGACCAGCAGGTGCCCTACTGGCACGAGAACCTCTACTTGAGAAAGACCATCGCCAGCGGCGCGTGGCCCCTGCTTCACGTGAACTACCCGCCCACGGTGGGCTATGGACACTGTGCCTTCGGCACCGCCGACGTGCTGGGCGCATTCGGCCTGCTCGCCGCCAAGACGGGAGCGGGAGCCCTGGACCAGGAGGGGCTGTCCGCGCTTCTGGCAGCCCTCGGCCCCGGCCAACAGGTGTGGGACCTCGACGGGAAGTAGCCTTCCCGGGTGGGGTTCGGTACAAGAAAGAGGGGCTGTCCGCGGACAGCCCCTCTTTGCTTCCTTCTGGTGAGCCGTGGAGGAGTCGAACCTCCGACCCGCTGATTAAGAGTCAGCTGCTCTGCCAATTGAGCTAACGGCCCACAACGTCCACCATTATACCGGCTTCCTGCCCCCCCTGTCAAATCACGCACGGCGCCTGCCTCCGCCGGTGATTCGCCATCTCCCTTGAGCGGTGCTACAATCAGCCCTTCGGGAGACCTCTGTGTTCAAAAAACCACGCTTCTGGATCGGGGTGCTCATCAGCATCCTGGCACTGCTCCTGGCCTTTCGCAAAGTAAACCTGCGCGACATGTGGGCCGAATGGACCGGCGCCAATTACTGGCTGCTGGCTGCGTCGGTGCCGGTGCTCCTCCTTTTCCTGGTCCTCCGCGCCTATCGCTGGCGTATCCTCTTCCATCCACAGCAGGGCCTGCGTCTCCGCAACCTCTTTGCCGTGATCAACATCGGCTACCTGATCAGCAACATCCTCCCGGCCCGCCTGGGGGATGTGGCGCGCGCCTATCTCATCGGCGACACCGAGCCTGTCAGCCGCACCGCCGCCTTCTCCACCGTCGTGGCCGAGCGTGTCCTGGATGCCCTCTGTGCCGTGGTCGGCTTTTTCCTCGTGCTGCCCTTTGCCCCCGTGCCCGGCTGGATGATCCGCTCTGGCCTGGTGGTGGGTGTCGTGGCGCTCGTGGCCGTGGCCGTCTTTGTCGTCCTGGTGCGCCGCCGCGACTGGACCCTGCGTCTCATCGATCGCATCCTCGCGGCCCTGCACTGGCCCGACGGCGAGTCCGTCAGCCGCTTTTCGGCGCGCGCCGCCGCCCGCACGCACCTACCCTTCCTGGCGCGCATGCCCTGGCTGGACCGCCCCCGGCTGGGCACCATGGCCGGCTCCCTGATCGACGGGCTGAGCGGCATTACCACGCTGCGCCAGGGCCCGCGCCTGCTCCTCTTCTCCGTCGCCATCTGGATCGTGATCAGCGCCTTCTACTGGATCGCCCTGTTGGCCTTCGATGGCGCGCAGCCTCCCGTGGCAGGCTTGGCCGTTGCTTCGGTCACGGCGCTTGGCATGACCGTCCCATCCTCCCCCGGCTTCATCGGTGTCTTTGAAGCGCTCACCCGCGAGACGCTCGGCCTCTTCGGCATGGCCCCCGAGCCGGCCCTCGGCTATGCCTTCGCCGTGCACCTGATTGTCTACATCTTTTACACCCTGCTCGGCGTGATCGGCATGCAGCAGCAGAACCTCACCGTCGCGGAAGTGCAGCGCCGCATCTCGACGCCCACGGAGGCGCAGACCCCCACGTGAGGATCCTCCTCGTCCTGACCTACTACCACCCCCACGTCAGCGGCCTGACCATCTACGTGCAGCGCCTTGCCACCTCCCTGGCCCGGCGCGGCCACCAGGTGACCGTCCTCACCTCGCGCTACGACCGCTCGCTCCCGCGCCGGGAGGAGATCGACGGCGTGCGCGTCGTCCGCGCCTCCGTCCTCTTCCGCGTCAGCAAGGGCGTGATCATGCCCTCTTTCCCCTGGCGGGCATGGCGGCTCATCCGCTCCCACGACGTCGTCTCCGTCCACCTTCCCCAGTTCGAGGCCGGCCTCCTCGCCATCCTCGGGCGCCTCGCCCGCAGGCCGGTCGTCCTCACCTACCACTGCGACCTGCAGCTGCCCCACGGCTGGTTCAATCGCATCGTCGACCAGGTGGTCTTTGCCAGCAACTACCTGGCCGGCCGCCTCGCCCAGGCGGCCGTCTCCTACACCCAGGACTATGCGCTCCACTCCCGCTTCCTATCGCGCTTTCTTCCCAAGGTGCACGTCATCCCGCCGCCCGTGATCATGCCGCCGCCCGACCCGGCAGCGGTCCAGGCTTTCCGCGCACAGCACGGCCTCGAAGGCCGGCCGGTGGTCGGCATAGCGGCCACCCGGTTGGCCGCCGAAAAGGGGGTCGAGGTGCTGGTCGACGCCATGCCTCGCCTTCTGGCGGCCTTGCCGCGGCTCAAGGTCCTCTTTGCCGGGCACTACGAGAACGTCGTCGGCGAAGAGGCGATCTACCGCCGTCTCATGCCCCGCATCAGGGAGCTGGGCCCCGAACACTGGGAGATGCTGGGCGTCGTGCCCCAGGCCCAGATGCCCGCCTTCCTGGCCGCCTGCGATCTGCTCGCGGTGCCCAGCCTCAACTCGACCGAGTCCTTTGGCCTGGTCCAGGTGGAGGCCATGCTGTGCGGCACGCCCTCCATCGCCAGCGACCTGCCCGGTGTCCGCCAGCCGCCGCTCATCACCGGCATGGGCCAGGTCGTGCCCATCGGCGATGCCGCCGCCCTCGCCGAGGCCATCCTGCGCGTGCTCCACGACCCCGCCCCCTTCCACCGTCCCCGCCCAGAGATCGAGAGCGCCTTCAGCCTCGACCAGACCGTCGCTGGCTATGAGACCCTCTTCCAGGCACTGCTGCGAGACCAATCCCGCCCCGAGCCCTGATCACCATGCACGCCCACCCGCGCCCCAATCATCCCGCCTTGTCCCTTGCCACGCGTGACTTGTCCCTTGCGCACTCAGCATTCTGCATTGTGCCTTCAGCATTGTGCCTTGTGCATTCTGCATTGTGCATTCTGCATTGTGCATTCAGCATTGTGCCTTGAGCATGGACCTTCTCTCTCCCCACCTCCGCGACCTGCCCGCCTTCCGCGCCCTCCTGCGCGCGGTCGAGGCCAAGTTCTACGCCAACCTCCTGCCCCTGGCCGAGCCGGTCCTCGATGTCGGCTGCGGCGACGGGCACTTTGCCTCCATCGCCCTGGACGGGACCAACCACCCGCTGGCCGTCGGCATAGACCCCGATGCCGCCAGCCTGCGCGAGGCCCGGGGCCGGGGCGCCTACCGGCAGTTGCTCCAGGCGCAGGGGAGCGCTTTGCCCTTCCCCGACGCTGCCTTTGCCACCGTCGTCAGCAACTCGGTCCTCGAGCACATCCCTGACGTCGAGCCCGTCCTGGCCGAGATATCCCGCGTTCTCCGGCCGGGCGGACGCTTCATCTTCTGCGTGCCCAGCGACCACTTCACCCGCCTCCTCTTCTTCACGCAGCTCTTCCGCCGGCTGCGCCTCGAGGCCCTCGCCCGCGCCTACGAGCGCTACTTCAACCGCATCTCCCGCCACCACCACTGCGACGGGCCCGAGGTGTGGCAGGCCAGGCTCCAGGCCGTGGGCATCGAGGTCACCTCTCACTTCTACTACTTCTCCCACCGCGCCCACCACGCCCTCGACCTGGGGCACTACCTCGGCCTCCCCAACCTGGTCACCAAAAAGCTCTTGGGCCGCTGGGTGCTCTTCCCCTCCCGCCGCAGCCCCATCCTCGCCCTCGCCGAGCGCTGGCTGCGTCCCCTCTATGACGAGCCCCTGCCCGACGTGGGAGCCTATCTCTTCTTCGTCGCGCGCAAACGATAGCCCGCCGGCAGGCAGGTCCCCTGCCGGTCTCCCGCCCGGCACTCCGGTCCTCCACCCTGGTCCTGCGCGGGGCGCAGCCTCATGGTCCAAAAAAAGTCCCCGCTGCCATTCGGCAGCGGGGACTCTCATCCGGTCGCCCTGGTTGGGTCCTTCAGTGGGTGCGTTACTCGCCTCGCGGCTCCGGCTCCCCTGCCCCTTCGGCCGGCTCGCCCTCGTCCTCCACTGCATCCCACAGCGGGATCTCTGCCGCGTCTCCGATTCCGCCTTCCTCGATCTCCTCGGCGGCGGCAGCGATCTCCTCGTCCTCTTCCGCCTCCTCGTCGATCTCCTCGCCCCCCCGGCGGGCGCGCCACCACAGGATCAGCAGCCCGGCTGCGCTCGCCCCCACCAGCGCCATCTCGATGATCTGCCCCATCCGGAAGCGGCCAAAGTAGAGCGCCTCATCGCCCCGCACGAACTCGACAAAGAACTGCCCCCCAAAGTAGAGCAGGCTGTACATCAGGAACGCAGCGCCCGCAAAGGGCCATCGGCCCCGCAGGAACCAAAACAGCGCAAAGAGCAGGCCTGCCTGGATGAGCCCGGCGATCTGGGTGGCATACCGCATCTGCTCGATGCCATAGATGTCGGGCAGCACCATCGTGCCAAACCCCTGCCCCGTGGCGCCATAGGCGCAGCCGCCCATCAGGCACGCCGCCCAGCCAAAGACGATGCCCAGCGCTAGCCCAGGGACCAGCACGTCCGCCATCTGCCAGAGCGAAACCCTCTCCTTGCTCCGCCGCTGCACGAGCCCAAAGATGGACAGCACCACCAGCCCGCCCACGAACGCGCCCAGGAAGGTGAGCCCTCCCTTCCATATCTGGAACGCCTGTGCCCAATTCTCGCGAAAGGTGCTCAGGTAGGTGAGCACATAGCCGGCCCGGCCGCCCACGATCCCACCGATCACCGTCCACAGCCCCAGGTCCAGCGCCAGGTCGGGCTTGCGCAGCCACCGTTTCCCCTCAAAGTAGGTCAACACCAGCCCCAGGATGAGCCCCAGGTCCAGCAGCACCGTGTAGGTGGGGATTCCCACTTTTCCGATTGAAAACAACGTAGGATGCATAACGCCTCTTCTCAGCTCGTTCGGTTTGCGCGCCTCAGCGCGCCTCTTCTTCGTGCCCTTCCCGGCTCGTTACTGCAGCCCCTGCACGATCCGCATGTACCGATTGGCCAGCTCGGCCGCCTCTTCGTCCGTGCGTGCCTCCGCATGGACATGGAACTGCGGATAGTCCGGGTCCGGCAGTACCAGCACCCACTCCCCTTCGCTCAGGGCGATCTTGATGCCGTCGATCAGCTCGGACCGCAGTTCCTTGTACTGCTGGTTCAGCAGCCGCATGACCTTGCCCTTCTCGTCCCAGGGGCATGGCACCACCCGCCGGGCGACGTGGAAGGGCGGCAGGCCTGCCACCACCTCGGCCAACGTCGTCCGCTGGGAGCCCAGGCACTCCAGCAGCTTGGCCGTCGCCATCAGCCCATCGATCAGGGGCTGGAAACCCGGGACGACAAAGTTGCCCATGCCGTCCGCCCCCAGGATGACGTCCTTCTGTGCCGAGAGCGTCATCAAGTCGTGCGGCTCCATCTTGCAGCGCACCACCTGCCCACCGTGCCTGGCAGCGATCTGGTCAAACACGTTCGGCATGCTCACCGGCACGACGATCGTCTTCCCGGGGTAGCAGCTCAGCATCAGCTCGGCCATCGCCGCGGCGGCTGTGGTCTCCGGCACCTGCTGTCCGTGCTGGTCGACCAAAAAGACCTTCTCTCCGCCCACATCCAGCCGCACCCCCAGGTGCACGTCCAGCACCCCCGTGATCAGCGACAGCTCCTTGAGGGCCTTCTCGAACTCCAGCGGCGTGATCGACATCTTGTCGCCGTCCACCTGTGCGTTCAGGGGGATCACCTCCACCCCCAGCTTGTCCAGGATCGGCGACAGGACTTCCGGTGTCGGGGCATAGGCGTGGTCGACCACGATCCGGAACTTGGCCCGCCGGATCGCCTCGACATCCACCGCGCCCAGGAAGCCCTTGGTGTACGTTTCGATCACCTGGGGTGCATAGTCGATGGTCCCGATGTCGTCCAGGTAAGCCCGCCGAAAGTCCTCCCGGAAAAAGACTCGCTCGATCGCGCGCTCCGTGTTCTTGCTCACGTTGCGCCCCTGCTTGTCAAAGAAGCGGATATCGATCACCCGCTGGTCAAAGGGCGAGATCCGGACGTGGACCCCCCCCGACGCTCCCGTCACGCGGGTGTAGTAGCGTGCCACCGGGATCGGCACGGACCGCAGGTCCTCGGCGTGCACGCCGGCCGACGGCAGCCCCGAGATCAGGGCCCGCTTCATCATGCGTGGGCTGCGGTTCGGGTCGCGGTTGATCGTGACCGTGCTTCCCCTGGGCAGGCTTGCGCCATAGGCCGCCCCCAGCTTGGCAGCAAACTCCGGCGTCAGGTCCACATTCACGACACCCGTCACCCCAAAACGGCCAAAAAGCACCCGGCGGCCCCGTGCGCCCCAGATCAGGCTCGTCTTCACGATAGCGCCCGCCTCAATCTCCTTATCGGGCCATACCTTCACCCCGGAGTGAATGACCGCGCCCTCGCCGACGATGCAGCTGTCGCCTAGCACCACCCCCTCAAAGAGCACCGCCTTGCTCTTCACCGAGCACTGCCGCCCGACGATCGCTCCCCGTACCTCCGCCCCTTCCCCGATGTAGGTATTCCGCCAGATGATGCTGCGCTCCACGTGTGCCCGGTTGTCCACCACCGCATTGTCGCGTATCACGGTCGGGCCATGGATCACCACGCTGCCCTTGATCTTGACGTCGTCCCCCAGAAAGATCGGGCCATACAGCTGCGCGTCCGGGGCAATCTCCACATTCTCGCCCACCCAGACCTCGCCGCCGATGTGCCGGCTGATCTCTTCCGAATAGACCGCGTGGCGCAGCATGTCCGCCGTCGCCCGCATATACTCCCCGATATCCCCCACGTCCGTCCAATAGCCGCCCGCCACATAGCCGTACAGCGGCCGCCCCGCCTCCAGCAGCTTCGGAAAGACGTCCTTGCTCCAGTCCGTCGGGACGCCCGGCTCGATCAGGTCGAGCACCGCCGGGTTGATCACATAGATGCCCGTGTTCACCGAGTCCGAGATTACCTCGCCCCACGACGGCTTCTCCAGGAACTGCGTGATCTTGCCTTCCTGGTCCGTGATGATGACGCCATACTCCAGGGGGTTCGGCACGTGGTAGAGCGTCAGCGTCGCTTCCGAGCCGTGTGACTGGTGGAACTCGATCACACTCCGCAGGTTTATGTCCGTCACCGCGTCGCCGCTGATGATCAGGAACGGCTCGTCCAGGTACTCCTGGGCGTTCTTCACACTGCCTGCCGTGCCGAGGGGGGTCTCCTCGACGGCATAATAGATCTTCATGCCGAGCTGGTGTCCGTCGCCAAAAAAGCTCTGGATCGCCTCCGGCATGAACTGCAGCGTCATCACCACCTCGGTGATGCCGTTGCGCTTCAACAGGTCCAGGATGTGCCCGACCACCGGCTTCGAAACCATGGGAACCATCGGCTTGGGCCGGCCGATGGTCAGGGGCCGCAGCCGCGAGCCTTCACCGCCTGCCATCACGACCGCTTTCATGGGCGCGCTCCTTGTTGCGGATTTGCCCACCATTATACCCGGAACGCACCCCACGGCAAACAACTCCCTCCCCCCTGCCGCCCCCGCCCGGCGCTCTCCCTCTCCCTCAGGGAGAGGGCAGGGGTGAGGGTACAACTTCCCGGCCCGCCTCCCACCCCAGCATCGCCTTCTTCCGCGCCGTCCCCCACCGGTACCTGTGCGCCTCGCCCGCGCTCGTGATCACTCGGTGGCACGGGATCAGGTACGCCACCGGGTTCTCCGCCACCGCCCGCCCCACCGCCCGGCTCGCCTTCGGCGCCCCCAGGTAAGCCGCCACAGCCTGGTAGCTCACCATCGCCCCCGCCGGGATCGCCAGCAGCGCCTGCCACACCCTCACCTGGAAATTCGTCCCCTTCAGCAGCAGGTGAAACGGCCGATCTACTTCGCCCGCGGTCGAAAAGATCCTCTCCACCAGCGGCGCGGTCGTTTTCTCCTCCGCCACCAGCACCGCCCGCGGCCACCGGCTCTCCAGCACCGCCAGCGCCTCGCTCCCATCCTCGTCCTGCACGAAACTCAGCGCACACAAGCCGCGCGCCGTCGCCGCCGCCAGGCATCCGCCAAAGGGGGTCGCGTGGAACCCATACGAGATACGCAGCCCCGCCCCCAGCCGGCGGTACTCCCCCGGCGTCATCGCCTCCATCGTCACGAACAGGTCGTGCAGCCGGCCCGCGCTCGACAGCCCCGCGTCCATCGTCGCCCCCAGCACACTCTCCGACTCCCTCAGCTGCGCCTTCGCATACTCCACCGTCAAATAGTGCAGAAACTGCGTCGGGCTGATCCCCGCCCAGCGCTTAAAAAGCCGCTGAAAGTGGTACTTGCTCAGGTGCACACTCGCCGCAATCTCTTCCAGCCCCGGCTGCTCCCGGAACCGCCCCTCCACGAAGCGGATCGCCTGCTCCACGATCCGGTAATCCTCCGCCTGTTGTACCAAGTTCTCGTTTCTCATGCCCTCATTGTACCAGCCCCGGCCCTCTGCGTCCACCCGGATCTTGCTCAACTCCCTCTCCCGAGGAACTCCCTCTCCTGAAAAACTCCCTCTCCCCGAAGGGGAGAGGGTTGGGGTGAGGGGGTGATCTCAAGTATAATTCCCCCATCCCATTCCCGGAGGAGTACCATGGATGCCTGGTACGCCAACGCCGCCCGGAGGCTCTCGGACCTCGTCCGCTTTCCCACCGTCGCCCAAGAGTCCAAATTCGCCGGCGCCTGTCCCGCCTGGCCGCACAGCCGCGCCGAGACCTTCCGCCGGGCCGCCGCCTACCTCCGCGAGTGGCTCGCCCCCATCGCCGGCACCGTCGTGCTCCAGGACGTCCTCGTCGACGGCCAAAACCTCCCCAACGTCTGGGCCCACATCCCGGGCCGCGAACCCTCCCGCGCCGTCCTGCTCGAAGGCCACTACGACGTCGTCGCCCTCGACGGCGACTTTGCCCCTCGGCTCACCGCCGCCGGCGACGAGCTCCTCGGCCGCGGCACCAGCGACATGAAGGGAGGCCTCGTCGCCGGCATCCTCGCCCTCGAAGAGATGGTACGCGCCGGCCGTCCGCCCCGCCTCGACACCTACCTGCTGGCGACCTGCGAGGAAGAGGTAAACGTCGCCGGCGCCCAGGAGTTCCTCCAGCACCGGTTGGAATGGTGGGACCGCCTCGACTTTGCCATCGTCCTGGAGCCCACCGTCGAGCCCGGCCGCTTCGAGATCGCCACCCAGCACCCCGGCGACTCGTCCCTGCAGATGAGCGTCCCCCTTCCCGCTGCCGGGGCACCCTCAGAGTGGCTCGAGCTGACCATCCGCACCGGCGAGACGCCCCACGCCTCGCGCGAGCCGGCCTACTTCGATCCCAACTACGCCCTCCTCCAGGTCCTGCACCGGCTCCCCGACCCCGTCGTCGCCTCCATCCGCACCGACCGGCCCATCGACAAGGAAGCCAACGCCCTCTCCGCCTATGCCACCGCTCTCATCGCTGCCGGGGAGGAGCCGCTGCGCGCGGCCTGCCGGCAGGCCGTGGAGGAGGGTATGGCCGGCCTGGAGGACGAGGCCCGCCGCCGCTACGCCCGCGGCAGGCTCAGCGTCGAGATCGCGCCCGTCGCCGGCGCGCGGCCCGGCTTTGCCGTCGCTGGCTTTGTCGGCGCGCTCGTCGACCTCAAGCAGCAGGTGACGGACCGCCGCTACACCAACGCCCTCTACGCGCGCACCCCCTGCGCCGTTGCCATCCTCGCGGTTGAGGATGGGGTTGCCCAGGCCAAGGTAGACGTCCGCACCGACGACCATCTCTTCACCGACATGGCCCGCATCGCCGGCCCCGATCGCTTCCCCGGCTGGACCATCGTGCGCTGGGGCGACCCCGGCCTGGAGCAGCCCGGCATCGAGGATACCGCCGCCTTCCGGCGATTTCACGACTGCTGCCGCCGCGCCTACCCCAACACCGTGACGGCCGCCCATTCCGGCTGGACCGAGGCCGCGCTCCTCTCCAAGGGCCTGGGCGTGCCCGTCGTCGTCGCCGGCCCCGGCCGCACCGAGTGGGCCCACAAAAGAGAAGAGCGGATCGCCCTCTCCGACATGCAGGCCGTCCGCTCCATCCTCCAAGAGTTCCTCGCCTAGCAGCGTGCCCCCTCTCCCTCTCAGGGAGAGGGCTGGGGTGAGCGTACGAGTTCCCGACCGGCGTCCCCCTCTCCCTCTCAGGGAGAGGGCTGGGGTGAGGGTACGATCTCCCGTCCCACCTCCTGACCGGCCGGCGCTCTCCCTCTCCCTCTCAGGGAGAGGGCTGGGGTGAGGGTACGAACTCCCCTCCCGCCTCCTGGCCGGCCGGCGCGCTCCCTCTCCCTCTCAGGGAGAGGGCGGGGGTGAGGGTACGAACTCCCCTCCCGCCTCCTGACCGGCCGGAGTTCCCTTCCGCGCCTTCCGCGTCCTTCCGTGACTTCCGTGGTCCAACGCCCCGTTCCCGGCCCGGCCTCCCAGCCGTGCGCCACTTCTCACCTGCTACTTGCCACTTGTCACTTGTTCCGGCATCGTCCATGGTCCATCGTCCATCGTCCATCGTCCATCGTCCGTCGTCCATCGTCCATCGTCCATCGTCCGTCGTCCATCGTCCATCGTCCATCGTCCATGGTCCATCGTCCATCCCCTCCACGCCCTTCCCCCTCACTGGACACCCCGCCTTCTCCATGCTACAATGCCCCTGCCCCACGGCACTCCCTCGTGACAGGCTTGGGCCCCTGGCCCGGTCCGGCTGAGCCGGGGATGCCGCGGATAGCCCAGGAGAGCACATGCCGCTTGCACCGGAGCAGACGATCCTCGACGGCAAGTACCGCATCCTTCGCCTGATCGGCGAAGGGGGGATGGCCCGCGTGTGGCAGGCCGAAGAGCCGCGCTTCGGTGGGCGCCGGGTGGCCATCAAGGAGCCGCGGGGCGACCTGCTACCCCAGGACGAAGAGGACCTGCGGCGCCGCTACCAGCAGGAAGTGCGCATCTGCGCGGCGCTGGAGCAGGCGCGCGTGGCGCACATCGTCCGCGCCCTGACCGCCGAGATGGTCGAGGGCACCCTGCTCCTCGTGCTGGAATACATGCCCGGTGGGGACCTGGCGGGCCTGCTGAAGGAGCACCCCGGCGGCCTGCCCATCGAGCGTGCGGTGGCGATCGTCCTCGACCTCCTCCGAGCGCTGGAGGGGGTGCACAGCCACTCGCTGGAGATGGTTCACCGCGACCTCAAGCCGTCGAACGTTCTATTCGACGATCAGGGGCGTGCGTACCTGTCCGACTTTGGCCTGGTGCAGCTGGCGGGCGTCAGCGGGCGGTCGCAGCTGCGCGGAGGGACGCACCCGGGCACGCCGCTGTACATGGCGCCCGAGCAGGGGCGCAGTCCCGATCCGTTGGCGCCTTCCGCCGACCTGTACGCGCTGGGCTGCGTCTTCTTCGAGATGCTGACCGGGCGCCGCTACAAGCGCCACAAGCCTGGGACGCGCGCCGGCACGCTGCGGCCTGAGGTGCCAGGGTGGCTGGACGACATCGTCGCCCGGGCGCTGGCGGAGGACCCCTGGGAGCGCTGGCAGACGGCAGGCGAGATATCTGCGGCTCTGGAGGCCGGCCAGGCAGCCGACCAGGCGCGCCGCGAGGAAGAGGCCGTGCGGCAGCGCGAGGCGCAGGAGCGCGCCCGCCGGGAGGCTGAGGCAGGGGCACTGCGGGAGCGCCTCGCCGGCCTCGAGGCCAACGCGCGGGTCCGGCTCTCCGCTGGCGACCCGGCGGCGGCCCTGGCGGTGCTCGAGCAGATCCGGCACCTCGAGCCGCGCTACCCCGGCCTCGCCGAGCTGGCGGCCCAGGCGCAGTCCGCCATGGACGAGAGGCAGCGGCGCGAGGTGGAGGCCCGCCGGCAGGCGCAGTGCGCCGAGTCCAGGCGGATGGCGGATGTGGCGCTGCGCTCCGGAGATTGGCCCGAGGCGTTCCGCCTGGCCGGGGATCTGTCGGCGCTGGGCGAGCCGGGCGTCGGTTGGGCCAAAGAGATTCGTCGCCAGGCCGAGCGCCTCCGCCGCGCCGAAGAAGCCGCGCGGAGAAAGCAAGAGAAGAAGCGTCCCCCCTGGCTGTGGCCCGCGCTGGCAGCCCTGGCGGTAATGGTCCTGGCAGGCGTGCTCTGGGCAGCCTGGCCCGATCGAAGGCCGGACGCCACGCCCACCCCCACCACCGCCGCACCGGTCGCGGCCGGCGCCACGCGCACGCCCACCGACACGCCCGCACCGCCCACGGCTACCCTCCTTCCTCCCACCGACACGCCCGCTCCTCCCACCGGCACCCCTGCGCCCACGATCGGGTCGACCCGGCTGCGCGATACCGACGGCATGGGGATGGTCTACGTGCCGGCCGGCGAGTTCACGATGGGCAGTCCGGATGGCGAAGGCAGCAGCGACGAGCATCCCCAGCACAAGGTGACCCTGGACTCCTATTGGATAGATCGGACCGAGGTGACCAACGACCAGTACAGAAAATGTTTGACTGCCGGGGCGTGCGCGCAGCCCGGATACTGGGGAGATGGCAACTACAACGGCGGCAGCCAGCCGGTGGTGGGTGTCGATTGGAACGATGCCGTAGCCTACTGCACGTGGGCAGGTGCGCGGCTGCCGACCGAGGCCGAATGGGAGAAAGCGGCGCGGGGGATGGACGGGCGCAGATACCCGTGGGGGAACGAGGAGCCCGACTGCAATCGTGCGAACTTCTATGGCTGCGCCGGCAAGCCGGTGGCAGTGGGGTCGTACGCGAGCGGGGCGAGCCCGTATGGGGCGCTGGACATGGCGGGCAATGTGTGGGAGTGGGTGAATGACTGGTACGGGAGCTATGACGCCTCTTCGCAGCAGAACCCCCAGGGACCCGCTTCGGGGGATGCCCGCGTGCTGCGGGGCGGCTCGTGGGGCAACCTCTCCGACGTCGTGCGCTCCGCCACCCGCCGGGGCTTCCCAGTCAACCGGATCAGCGGCATCGGGTTTCGGTGTGTTAGTTCGTCCACGTCTTCTCCCTAGTTCTGGCTTCTGGCTTCTGGTTTCTGGGTTCTGGATGCTGTGTTCTGGGGGGAGGGTCAGGGAGGGGGCAGGCGCCCCCTCCCTGGTTCCCTTCCCATTCACACAATGAAAACCAACCGCAGCCTCTACCCCCGCATCTGCGAGTTTGAGAACCTCTACGTCGCCTATCGCCGAGCACGCAGGGGCAAGCGCAGCCGGCCCGATGTGGCGGCCTTCGAGAGTGATCTGGAGCTGGAGCTGCCCCGGCTCCAAGAGGAGCTGCTCACAGAAACCTATCGCCCCGGTGCGTATCGCCACTTCACGGTCTATGAGCGCAAGCCGCGGCGCATCAGTGCCGCCCCCTTCCGCGATCGCGTGGCACACCACGCCCTGTGCAATGTGATCGAGCCGATCTGGGAGGCTCGGTTCAGCCGCGACTCGTATGCCTGCCGCGCCGGCAGGGGCACGCATGCGGCGCTGGATCGCTGCACCCACTTTGCGCGGCGCTACCCCTACGCCCTGCAGGCCGACATCGTTCACTTCTTTCCCAGTGTGGACCATGCCATCCTGCGCAGCCTTCTCGCGCGGCGGATCGCCTGCCGCCGGACCATGGGGCTGATCGACCTCATCATCGACAGCGGCTGCGGCATCCACACCGAGGGCTGGCAGATGCAGTGGTTCCCCGCCGATGACCTCCTGGCGGCACTGCGCCCGCGCGGGCTGCCGATCGGCAACCAGACTTCACAGTTCTGGGCGAACGTCTACCTGGACGAGTTGGATCAATTCGTGAAGCGCACCCTGCACTGCCCTGCCTACGTCCGCTACTGTGATGATTTCCTGCTCTTCTCCGACAGCAAGCCGGCGCTGCACGAGTGGCGGCAGGCAATAGTAGAGTTCCTGGTGAGCCTGCGGCTGCGCATCCACGCCGGCCGGACCGCCATCTTCCCGGTCAGCACCGGCATCCCCTTCCTTGGCTTCCGGGTCTTTCCCGATCACCGCCGGCTGGCACGGGCCAACAGCCTGGTCTTCCGGCACCGGTTGGCCGTCAACCTTGCCCTCTATGCTGCTGGGGCGCTGCCGCGTGCGGCGCTCGATGCCTCCGTGCAGGGGTGGATCGCCCACGCTGCGCACGGGGATACCTGGCGGCTGCGCCGCAGCCTCTTCCGCCATGCCCCGATTCCACGGGTCACCTGCCACGCACCGGCCGGTGACACGTCCCAACCATCTGTGAGGAGCGTATGAGACAATCCCCCCTCTTTGTCAAGGCTTTTGACCTGATGCAGTGGCTGGTCCCACGCACCTTGGCCTTCCCCAAGAGCCAGCGTGGCGTCCTGGCCCGCCAGGTCCAGGAACACGTCTTTGCCCTGTACGAAGCCCTGGTCGATGCCGGGCTGGCCGATGAGCCCCTGCCCCATCTGCGCCAAGCCGACGCCAACCTGGCCAAGCTGCGAAGCTACCTGCGCCTGAGCCACGAGCTGAGTCTCCTGTCGACGGCGCAGTACGGTTACGCCAGCCAGCAGATGGCCGAAGTGGGGCGACTCCTCGGCGCCTGGATTCGGACGCTCGATGGAGAAGGGGGGGCGCCGACAGGCCGCCCTCGTTCAAAGGCAGTCTCGGCGGCGTGAGCCGTCGTGCTGTGGGGATGGGCCGGATGAGCTGCGGGGCGGCTCGTGGAACAACAACTCCAACAACGTGCGCTCCGCCAACCGCAACAGGAACAACCCAGACAACCGAAACAACAACATCGGGTTTCGGTGTGTTAGTTCGTCCACGCCTTCGCCGCCAAGGCCGGAAACAGCCGCAGGCTCATGGGCCGGCGGCCGGTGCCACTCAAGGAGAAGACGATCGCGGTCCATTCCCGGCCAACACCCTCCGCCGCGGGGGGAACGGCCGAATAGAAAAAAGCCCTGCCCGTTGTGGTAAGCGCAAGCCCAAGCTCCGGGCAGGGCGCCCTTCCCACGCGTCCTCCCACACGTTCCCGGCCGGTCAGGAGACCGGCCGGCGTGCTCCCTCTCCCTCTCAGGAAGAGGGCTGGGGTGAGGGTACGAGTTCCCGCCCGGCCTCCCTCCCCACCTCTACGGTGCGGCGCACCTGCCTTCGGTGCGCTGCACCTCGTTCCCCTCGCACATCATCCCCGCCGCGATGCGCACCGTCTGCGCATGGATCTCCACCGTGTCCTCGACGTGCCGCCCATAGCCGCCGGCCATCAGCACCGCCACCGGCAGCCCCGCTGCCCGGCACATCCCCAGCACCATCTGGTCCCGCGCTGCCAGCCCTGCCTTCGTCATCGCCATCCGCCCCAGCAGGTCCCCCTCGTACGGGTCGGCCCCCGCCAGGTACAGGGCCATCTCCGCGCCGGCCCGCTCCAGTGCGCTCTGCACCCCCGGCTCCAGCGCCTCCAGGTACTCCGCATCGCCCGTCCCGTCGTGCAGGCCAATGTCCAGGTCACTCGCCACCTTAATGAGGGGAAAGTTGTCGTCGTTGTGGATGGAGAAGGCAAAGATCGTCGGGTCGTCCGCCACCAGCGAAGCCGTCCCGTTGCCCTGGTGCACGTCGCAGTCCAGCACCACCGCGCGCCCGATGCGCCGCTCCGCCTGCAGCGCCCGCACCGCGATCACGATGTCATTGTACAGGCAAAAGCCCTGCCCATGGTCCCGGAAGGCATGGTGGTAGCCGCCCGCCAGGTTCATCGCGACGCCTTCCTCCAGCGCTGCCCGGCAGGCCGCCAGCGTCCCCCCCACCGTGCGGCGCGTGCGCACCATCAGCTCCGGCGACCACGGCAGCCCGATGCGCTGCATCTCCTTCAGCGTGAGCTGCCCCGCCTCCAGCCGCCGCACGTACGTCTCGTCGTGCGCCCGCAGGATCGCCGCATCCTCGGCCGGCTCCGGCACGCTCATCTCGCCGGGGGGCACCAGCCCTTGTGCACAGACCGCCTCGCGCACCATCCGGAACTTGTCGATCGGGAAGCGATGCCCCTCCGGCACAGAGAAGCCAAACTCGTCGCTGTAAAAGACCTTCAACCCCGGCTGCTCCAGTAACTCCCTCTCCCCGCAGGCTAGAGCGCTGGGGTGAGGGTACGAGTTCCCGACCGGCGCTCTCCCTCTCCCCGAAGGGGAGAGGGCTGGGGTGAGGGGGTGATCCTATCGACTCCCTCTACCCGGCCGCCCCTCTCACGCCCGGCCGGCCAACCGATCGGCCAACGCGGCCAGCTCGCCCTCGCGCCACACCCTGCCCCGCGGCGGCCACTCGCCCCGCAGCGCCTCGCGCCACCTCCTGGGGATCGCCTCCAGCCCGTAGGCAGCCCCGGCCAGCGCCCCTACCACCGCGCCCGCCGTGTCCGTGTCGTCGCCCAGGTTCACCACCTGTACGACCGCCTCTTCGAACGAGTTCGTCGTCAGCAGCCCCCACACCGCGCTTTCCACCGTGTGCCGCACCCAGCCGCTGTTCAGCAGCTGCTCCCGGCTCAGCCTGGGCGCGTCCTCGATGGTCCGCCTCAGGTCGGACGGCAGGCCGTCGCCCAGGGCATCCACCGCCTGGGCCACCGCCTGTGCCGGCTCAGCCCCATGCAGCAGCCCGTAAATCGCCGCATTCACAAAGGCGCAGCCCGCCCCGCATTCCGGGTGGGCATGCGTCACCTGGCTCTGCAGACGGCTGTCCGCCACCAGGCGCTCCAGGTCATTCCTGTGCACCACTGCCACCGGCCAGCAGCGCATCACCGAGCCGTTCCCTGCCGAGTCCGGGTTGATCCGCTGCGCCTCCTTGGAGGCGGCCCCCCAATCCTCGCCGAGGTCCATAATCTCCAGCACCGCCTTCGTGTGGACCCCCACGTCCGTCGGCATCATCCGGAACCAGCCCAGGAAGCGCGTCCCCAGGTCTTCCGGGTCCAGCGGCAGGTGCGCCAGCAGGCTCTCCGCCACGGCCAGCGCCATCTCGGTGTCGTCGGTAAAGGTGCCGGACGGCAGCCGCCCGCCCTGCATCTCCCGCACCAATTGGCCCACCGGCCGGCGCGGCCGGAACTCCAGCGGCATCCCCAGCGCATCCCCCACCGCCGCGCCCACGGCGATGCCCCGAATCCTATCCCTCATCCTGTCGTCCATGGTCTCCTTCCTCTGTCACTCCAATCTCATCTGCATCGAAACCAGCCCCGGCGACTGCTCATACCCCAACTTTCGATCGATCGCGATCATGGGCGCGTTCTGCACACGGTGGTGGGTGCGCACGCTCTTGGCCTTCAGCACATCTCGCGCATAGCGCAGTGCCCGCACCTTCACCGCCTGCGCCAGCTTTCGCCCCCGGTAGCGCCTATCCACGCCCGTGTGCAGGTTGTAGGCATAATCGCACCCCGGCATCACCGTAATGGCACTCATCGCCGCCCAGGTGCCGGTGGCGGTGTCGATCGCCACCATCTGCCCGCCCGGCTTGTACCACTCCGACTTGCACACACTGTCCCGGAAATCCTCGAACGAGTCCCACGAAGGCTCGCCCTCCGTGCCCGGCGTATCCCTGTCCGTCGTGTCGTTCAGCCAATACAGGCTGCGCTGCGCTTCCTCCGTGTCGCCCAGTTCCTCCATCGAAGTGAAGCGGAACCCCTCGCCCTCCAGCCTGGCAATGATCTCGTCGTAGGGCCGGTCGTCGAGCGAGTCCAGCTCCAGCGCCATCCCGATCGAGTGCCCCCGTTCCCGGAAGCCGCGCCGCTCCGCGAATGCCAGGCCCTCGGCGCAGTCGTCCCGGATGGTGACGCGCAGCCGCTTGGCTCCCCCTGCTACGAGGGCCCGGAGCATCTCCGCATACAGTCGGCCGCCAATCCCCTGCCCGCGCCGCTCCGGCCTCACATAGAGGTAAAAGTAGACGTGCTCCGGCGCTGCCCGCTCCTTCTCCGCCCAGAAAAAGCCGGGCAGGGCGCCCGTTTCATCCTCCGCGACTGCCTGGACGACCCGCTCCTTCTCCTTCTCGTAGAACGCCAGGAGGCCGGCCTCGGTAGCCGGCTCATCTTCCAGGCTCGTGAAGAGGGCAGCCAGCGTCCCAAAATCGCGCTCCGGCTCGGCCGGGCGCAGGATCACCCCTTGTCTCGACTCCATCTCCTCTCCCGCCTACCTCGTCCCAAAGACAACATCCCACAGCGGCGAGCTCACCCCGAACTGCCTGTCCGACGCCTTGCCGTGGTGCTGCATATGGTGGCGCACCAGCGCCTTGCCGATGCCCTTGCGCATCCGGATGTGGTGCGTCGCATAATGAATCAGGTCATACGCCAGGTAGCCCGCCAGGAACCCCGCGAACGTCGGCGCGATCCAGTTCGGAGCGCCCAGGACAACGCCCAGCACCAGCCAAAAGAGCCCGAAGAAGAGCAGAGCCAGCGGGATGCTCACCGCCGGCGGCATCACCAACCTCGTCTTTTGCTGCGGCTGTGCGTGGTGCACCCCGTGCACCAGGAACGAGACCCTCTCCTGCCGCGCATTCCGCGGCCGGAAGTGAAAAACCCAGCGATGCAGCACATACTCCGCCAGCGTCCACAGGAAGAGCCCGGCTGCCAGGCCCAGCGGGATCGCCAGTGTGCCCCACAGTCCGTCCGGCCGCTGTACGATCCCCCACGCCAGCAGGCCGGCCATCACCGGCAGCCAGATGGCGACGATCGCGGCGGGGTGGATGTGCGTAAAGAACTCCAGGAAATCCGACTTGAAGAGCCGGACCGGCTGCTCCCCGCGGATGCGCTTGACGTGCCCGGTGTCTGCCATGCTCTGTGCCTTTCGATTAGGGTCGGTTCGACGCGCTATTGTACACCCGATTGACCTCGCTGCCGAGAAGCGGCCTTCGTCTGTCTCCTTCTCCTGCGCGCGACGGCGGCAGCCGGCACGCCAACGGCCGCGAACTCTGCGCTCCCACAGGCGTCGCCGGGCAGCCCGCCCAGGGCATCCTTGATCCCTTGCCACAGGCGCTCCAACCAGCTCATTCCCAGCCGCTTGAGATAGTCCCATATCTCTTCCAGGAGCTTGTCCAGGTTCTCTTCGCCCTTGGCCTTCCACCTGTCCACCATCTCCTGGATCGCTCTCTCGACCTCTTCGGCCTTGTCCTCCAGTCCTTTGGGCAGAGTGAATACGACCAGGGCAAACTCCGGCCCAAAGGGCTGCCCCTCCTGCACCATGCGCAGGCGGCGCACGACGGTGCTCCCGCCGTCAGCCTGCCAGGTCCAGCGCCCTTTCTCACCGGGATGCACGGCGCCATCGAGAGGAAGCATCTCTTCATTCTTCCCCAGCGCAAACAGGGGCGTTGCCCTGAGTGCCACCTGGTCCTCTGGCATCCAGGAAAGTCCCCCGCTGTTCTGCACCTCCAGCACGACTTCAGCCGCCTCTCCCGGCTTCAGCACCTTGAAAAAGACCGTCTTGAGCGGAGCGGCGTCCAGCGGCGGGCCTTCCGCAAGGGCCACGGCCGGCCCAACGAGTGCTGCCGCAAGCGACAAAAGGGTGATCGAGACAGCGATCTTCAGTACCGGCACCAGGCCCACCTTCCTCTGCATGGTGATCACCTCCCGGGCGTCAGCCCGCTTCTACCATCCGCGCCACATCCCACCCGCTCCCCTCGCGCCATTCTACCACCGCCCACCCCTCCCGGCAAAGCTCCCTCCTCCCGCATGGTCCGTCGTCCGTCGTCTGTACCGAGCCTCGTGATCCCGACGACCGGTGGGGGGATATCGTTTCTGGAAAATGGGCATCTCGGGATAGTACATCCAAATTCCTGGCATAGTGGCACAGCTCTCGAACAACCTGCCCGGCAAGGCCCTAAGGGTCTGCCAGACCCTTGGGGCCTCGCTCCAATCGGCGCCCTCCTTTCGCGCCTTTCGCGTCCTTTCGTGCCTTTCGTGGTCCAAGGCCTCCCTCCCCCGCCCACCCTGCGATGATTGTTTCTGGAAAAACAGGCATTTCGGGATAGTACATGCAGATTTTTGGCAGAGTGGCACAGCTTGGTTGGGCGAAGCCCTCCCAACCGGGTAGTAGGGCGGGTTTCCATACCCGCCCACCGGATAGGTGCGGTGCACATTCAGGGCGCGCTGCACCTCGCCCCCATGGGTCAAGGCTGCGCCCTGCGCCTTGCGCCCTGCGCCCTGCGCCCTGAGCCCTGCGCCCTGCGCCTTGCGCCCTGCGCCCTGCGCCCTGCGCCCTGCGCCCTGCGCCTTGCGCCTTGCGCCCTGCGCCCTGCGCCTTGCGCCCTGCGCCTTGCTCCCTGCGCCTTGCGCCCTGCGCCTTCACCCCGCTGCACCTCGCCCCTTTGACAATCCCGGTCATCCATGCTATACTGATCCCCGCAAAAGCGAATACTGTCCGGGGAGCCTGGGGGGCCAGGCTGAGAGGGCGACCCGATCCGTCGCCGACCCGCAGAACCTGATCCGGGTAATGCCGGCGGAGGGAAGCAGTGGTACACGACCAGGAACCAACCGCCGGGCCAGCCCCGGTGGTTTCTTTTCTCTGGGAGGGTGCATGCGAGTCATCATCATCGCCGCGGGGCGGCCCAACAGCGGCCGCGATTGGCACCTGTGGGTGCGTCCCGGCGACCACGTCATTGCCGCTGACGGCGGCGCAGCGCGCGCCCTGGCCCGCGGCATCGTGCCCGACCTCGTCATCGGCGACCTCGACTCCCTGCCCGCCGGCAGGCGCCGCACGCTCGAAGCGCGCGGCTGCCGCTTCCTGGTCCATCCCCGCGCCAAGGACGAGACCGACCTCGAGTTGGCACTCGTCCATGCCGCCGGGCAGGGTGCCCGGGAGATCGTCATCCTGGGCGCGCTGGGCGGGCGGCTCGACCACACCCTCGCCAACCTCTTCCTGCTCGCCCTGCCGCAGCTTGCCGGCCGCACCGTGCGCCTCGTCGATGGGCCCGATACCGTGCTCCTGCTCCGCAGCGGCGAAGAGGTCCATCTGCTGGGACGGCCCGGCGACCTTGTCTCCCTCCTGCCCCTGGGCGCCGATGCCGCCGGCATCACCACCGGCGGGCTGGCCTGGCCGCTCCAGGGTGGCGGCCTGCGCTTCGCCTTCAGCCGCGGCGTCAGCAACGAGATGACGGCGAGCGAGGCCACCATCCGTCTGGATCAAGGCCTCCTGCTCGTCGTCCACCGGGCGAATCTGCCCCTGGCACAATTCCCCTCCCCTGCTGCAGCGCCGGAGACGGGGGCAGCTTCTGGGTCCGGCCCGGCCTCGACCGCGCCGGGGAAGGTAGGACAATGAAACGCGAATCCCTGGTCTCGATCCTCCTGCTCGGCCTGCTGCTCACTGCCTGCGCTCCGGCAGCCGCGCCGGTCAGCCCCTCTGCCGAGCCGACCGCTCTGCCGCCCAGGCGCACGCTGGCGGTCATGACGCACGAGAGCTTTGACGCCAGCCAGCAAGTCATCGACGCCTTCCGGGCCGCCTGCGGCTGTGACGTGCAATTCTTAAAATCCGGCGACGCCGGCCTCATGCTCAACCAGGCACTCCTCAGCGTGGAGCACCCCCTCGCCGATGTGATCTTTGGCGTGGACAACACCTACATGAGCCGCGCCCTCCAGGGCGATCTCCTCGAGCCCTACCCTTCGGCGGCCCTCGCCGCCGTCCCCGATGACCTGGAGCTGGACGCCACCTTCCGCCTCCTCCCCGTCGACTATGGCGACGTCTGCCTGAACTATGACAGGGCCTGGTTCGAGGAGCACAACCTGGCACCGCCCACCGACATCCCCGACCTTATCGACCCCCAATACAAGAGCCTCACGGTCGTCGAAAACCCCGCCACTTCCTCGCCCGGGCTCGCCTTCCTGCTCACCACCATCTGGCGCTACGGCACCATGGGCCACTACACCTATCGCGACTTCTGGGCCGACCTCCGCGCCAACGATGTCCTCGTGGCCGGCGGATGGAGCGATGCCTACTACGGCAGCTTCACCTATGCGTCGGAGGGCGACCGCCCCATCGTTGTCAGCTATGCCAGTAGCCCGCCGGTCGAGGTCCTCTTCTCCGAGCAGCCCTTCGAGCAGGCGCCCACGGCCGCCGTCGTCGCCGACGGCTCCTGCTTCCGCCAGGTCGAGTTCGTGGGCATCCTGAAGGGCACCCAGAACCGGGACCTGGCCGAGCAGTGGGTCGACTTTATGCTCGGCACAGCCTTCCAGGAAGACCTCCCGCTCAAGATGTTCATGTTCCCGGCCAACAGCCAGGCTCAGCTGCCCGAGGTCTTCCGGCGCTTTGCCCAGGTCACGCAGGCGCCCGTCACGCTGCCGCCCGACGACATCGAAGCCAACCGCGAGCTTTGGCTCCGCGAGTGGACCGAAACCGTCCTGCGCTGACGCTTCGCAGTGCGCCCTCTTCGCGCGCCCTTCGGTGCACGCGCAGCGGTTCGCAGCCCGCACTTTAGTGCGCGCTGTGTCGCTTGTGCACACCTGGCGCCTGTGGTAGAATGGGGGCGCATTGCAGGAAGCCCGTTGCCCTGCATGTAGTGCATCTCGCGGAAAGGAGCGGACGATGATCAAGGTCACGATTGACAGCGTGCGGGCCAGCCTCCTGTCCCAACACCGGGTCGTGATCCTCAAGGAAGAGGGGGTGACCCGCTACTTGGCCATCTGGATCGGGCCTTTCGAGGCAGACGCGATCACGATCAGGCTCCAGGGCGTAGAAATACCCCGGCCCCTGACCCACGACCTCCTTTCCAATGTCCTGACCAGGCTGGGCGGCCGCGTGTCCCACGTCCTGGTGAGCGATCTGCACGAGGACACCTTCTACGCCATCATCGTCGTCGACCGGGACGGGGAGCGAATCGAGATCGACTCGCGGCCCAGCGATGCCATCGCCCTGGCCGTGCGGACTCAATCCCCCATCTTCGTCGGCGAGTCGGTCATGGAGCGGGCCGGCTTTGTTCCCGACGAGGAGATCGACCTGGACGGCATCACCCCCGAGGAAGAGGAACAGCTCGCTCCCTACAAGGACTTTATCGAAGGGCTTGATCTGGACGGTTTGGGCGAGAACTAGCCCCGCCCCCCATCCTTCGCCCGGCCCAACCCCGCTGCGGGGTTGCCGGACGATCGCCCTCCGAACCGTGAGCCGGGTCATAAAGGAGTGCCGTGGCTGAGAGCAGTGGAATAGAGCGACTGCCGCCCCAAAACCTCGAGGCAGAGGAAGCGGTCCTGGGCGCGCTTCTCATCGATCCCGATGCCATCATTCGCCTCGCGACCATCCTCCATCCGGGCGACTTTTACCGCGAGAAGCACGCCTGGATCTACGATTGCATCCTCGCCCTGCACGAGCGCCGCGAGCCGGTCGACTTTCTCACCCTCTGTGATGAGCTGGACCGGCGCGGGCAGCTCAACGAAGTGGGCGGCGAGGCGTTCATCACCTCGCTCATCAGTGCCGTGCCCACCTCGATCCATGCCGAGCACTACGCCCGGATCGTCGAGCGCACATCGGTCCGCCGCCGCCTCATCGACGCGGCGAGCCAAATCGCCGTCCTGGCCTACCAGGAATCCGAGGATGTCAAGGAGGTCGTCGACCGTGCCGAGCAGATCCTCTTTGGCCTGGCCGAGCGCCGCCTTGCGCACGAATTGGTCCCCATCCGGCAGCTCGTCGGCGACTACTACGACCGCATCGAGTACCTCACCCTCCACCAAGGCGAGCAGATCGGGATCCCCACCGGCTTTGCCGACCTCGACCGCATCCTGACCGGCTTCCAAAAGTCCGACATGATCATCCTGGCTGCCCGGCCCAGCGTCGGCAAGACCAGCCTGGCCCTCAACATGGCCCTCCAGGCAGCCAAGAAGCACCGTCAGCAAGTGGCCTTCTTCAGCCTCGAGATGTCCGCCGAACAGGTCGTCCAACGCCTGATCTCCGGCGAGACCGGCATCGAGTCGCAGCGCCTGCGCAAGGGAGAGATCAGCGAAGAGGAGCTGGCCCTCGTCATGCGGGTCGCCGCCGACCTCGGCGAGACCAACTTCTACATCGACGACACGCCCGGCCTCTCGGCGCAGGAGCTCCGTTCCAAGGCGCGCCGCCAGTGGAGTGAGACCGGGATCGATCTGCTCATCGTGGACTACCTCCAGCTCATGCGCAGCGACTTCCGCTCCGAGAACCGCGTCCAGGAAATCTCCAGCATCTCCCGCTCGCTCAAGGCCCTCGCCCGCGAGCTCAATGTGCCCCTCATCGCCCTCTCCCAGCTCTCCCGCTCCGTCGAGTCCCGTCAGGACAAAAAGCCCCAGCTCTCCGATTTGCGCGAATGCCTGGCGGGCGACGCGCTTGTTGTGAGGGCAGATACGGGGGCGCGTGTCCCAATTGCAGAGCTGGCGGCGCTTGGCCAACCCCTTCCCGTGTGGGCGTTGGACGAAAACCTACAGCTCAAGTCCGTGACCATGGAGCGCGTCTTTCCCTCCGGGACCAAGCCGGTGTTCAAGCTTCGCACCCGGTCCGGGCGCACCATACGCGCCAGTGCAAACCATCCCTTTCTCAAGATCGATGGATGGACTCGCCTGGATCACCTCGCGCCCGGTGACTTTGTCGCTGCACCCCGGCTCATCCCCTCACCGGAGCGGGCGCACTCCTGGCCGGAGGCCGAGTTGGTCCTCCTGGCTCACCTCATCGGCGACGGCTGCTTTGTCGAGCGCCAGCCGCTGCACTACACCAGCCAGGACCCAGCCTGCCTTGATGCTGTCGAGTCCGCAGCAGCAGCCTTTGACGTGGAGCCCAAGCGTGTCCAACAAGAGACCTGGACCCATCTGTACCTCTCCGCCCGCCGGCACCTGACCCACGGTGTGCGAAACCCGGTTGCGGCCTGGCTGGCAGATCTGGGGATCTACGGCCAGAGGTCGAAAGAGAAGGTTCTCCCGTCAGGCCTCTTTGGCCTTCCCTCGGAGCAGACTGCACTGTTCCTGCGCCACCTGTGGGCCACCGATGGGTCTCTGCGCTGGAACGAGGCCAGGAATCGCGCTCAGATCCACTATGCCACCTCCAGCCCTCAGTTGGCCGACGGGGTCCGCCACCTGCTTCTTTCCCTTGGCATCAATGCCAGGCTGCGGCAGAACCCGCAGCGCAACGGCTACGTGCCTCAGAACTCGGTGCAGGTTGAAGGGACGGAAGAGCAACTGCGCTTCCTCAGCCTCGTCGGCGCTCTTGGGCGCAAGTTGGACCATGTGCCCGCGATCCTGATGCATCTTTCGGACCGGAGGGCCAACCCGAACTGTGACGTGATCCCCAGACAGGCCTGGCCCCAAGTCATCGACCCAGCACGGCGCGCAGCAGGGCTCACCTGGCGCGGCTTCGCTGAGGAGCTCAAGATGCAGTACTGCGGCTCTGCTCTCTTCAAGACGGGCATAGGTCGGGAGCGGATGGGGCGCATCGCCGAGTTCCTGCCGGCTCCCGAGATCACGCGGTTGGCACACTCGGACGTGTATTGGGATCAGGTAGAAAGCGTCGAAGCGGACGGTGAAGAGGTCGTTTACGATGGGATTGTGCCGGGACTGCACAACTTTGTCGCCAACGACTTGGTCGTTCATAACAGCGGGGCTTTGGAGCAGGACGCGGACGTCGTCATCTTCATCTACCGCGACGAGCTCTACAACCCCAACACCGAGCGCAAGAACATCGCCGATATCATTGTCGCCAAGCACCGCAACGGCCCCACCGGCACCATCGCTCTCTACTTCAAGAAGGAGCTGGCCCAGTTCCGGGAGGCCGAGATGCGGCGAACGGAGTTTGTCAGCTACTGATGGACACCTCCATCCGGGTCCGCGTCTGCCTGGCCCCTGAAAAGGCCCTGGGGCTTCCATGAAAGGCTTTGCCGGGTTCCCTGCCGGGAAGCAGCCGTCCACGCCGCTGCCCGACCTCTTCTTTTCCGACCTGCTGCCGGCCATCGATCACATGGGCGAGCTCAAGGTGACCCTCTACGTCTTCTGGCTGCTGGCCCGGCAGAAGGGCGAGCGCCGCTACGTCTCCCGCGAGACCCTCGCCTCCGATCCCCACCTCCTCGAAGGGCTGGCGTCGCCCGGCATGCCCCCCCTCGAGGCCCTCGCCGAAGCCCTGGAGCGCGCCGAGGCGCGTGGGACGCTCCTCCACGCGGCGGCGGGAGACGGGGCAGGCCGCCGGGAGTGGTACTTTGTCAACTCCGAGAAGGGCCGCCGGGCGGTGCACGACCTGCGTGCCGGCCGCTGGGCGCCGCCCGACCTCGAGCCGTCGGCGCCCGTCGAGATAGATCGGCCCAACGTCTTTCTGCTCTACGAGCAGAACATCGGGCCCCTGACCCCTCTGCTCGTCGAGGAGCTGATGGAGGCAGAAGAGCGCTACCCGGCGTCCTGGATCGAGGACGCCTTCCGCGAATCAGTCTCGTTGAACAAGCGCAGCTGGCGCTATATCCTGCGCATCCTTGAGCGCTGGGCAGCCGAAGGAAAGAGCGATGAAACGTCTCGGCGAAGTGATGAAGAGGACTGGCGACGGTTTCTCTAGGGCGCGTACGCAGAGCCCGCGAGGTTCTAGTCAGTCACCAGGCGAAGAAGAGTGCTCTCTATGTGGAGGGCTCGGCTGGGTGCGCGAGGACCTGCCTCTAGGTCATCCCGATTTCGGAAGACTCTTCCCCTGCCGCTGCAAGCTGGCCGAGATCGAGCAGCAGCGCCTCGATCGCCTGCGCGCCCAGAGCAACATGGGCCTCTTTACCCACCTCACCTTTGACACCTTCCTCCCCGAGTCCCACGGCCTGTCGCCCGACAAGGCGCTCAGCCTGCGGGAGGCTTTCAAGGCGGCCCAGCAGTTCGCCGAGGCGCCGCAGGGGTGGCTCGTCTTCCTCGGCGTCTATGGCTCCGGCAAGACCCACCTGGCGGCAGCCATCGCCAACCGCCTCCTCGAGCGGGGGCATGCCGTGCTCTTTGTCGTCGTCCCCGACCTCCTCGACTACCTTCGCGCGAGCTATGCCCCCGGCAGCCCGGGCAGCTATGACGAGCGCTTTGAAGAGGTGCGCAGCACCCCCATCCTTATCCTGGACGACCTGGGCACGCAGAGCAGCACCCCCTGGGCCCTGGAAAAGCTCTTTCAGATCTTTAACCACCGCTACAATTCCCGGCTGCCGACTGTGATCACCTCCAACCAGAAGCTCGAGGAGATTGACCTGCGCATCCGGTCGCGGATGGTCGACCCCGGTCTCGGGCGTGTCGTCGCCATCCGTGCGCACGACTTTCGCGGCGGAGCCTTCGACCAGGATCAATCCGAGCTCTCCAGCCTTTCGCTGATGCAGGACATGACATTTGACAGCTTCGACTTAAGAGATTCTCTTCCGGCGCAAGCACGTGTGAGCCTTAGGGATGCCTACGAGCGATGTAAGACCTATGCCAGTGATCCGAAGGGGTGGTTAGTCCTCGCTGGGACATATGGATGTGGCAAGACTCATCTGGCAGCGGCCATCGCCAACGAACGGGTCGCAAGGGGGCAGCCTGCCTTGTTCGTTGTCGTCCCCGACCTATTGGATCATCTGCGGGCTACGTTTAGTCCTGGCAGCCAAGCACGATTTGATCGTCGCTTTGAGGAGGTCAGAACTGCGCCATTCCTGGTGCTGGACGATCTCGGCACTGAAAGCGCTAGTCCTTGGGCACGAGAGAAGCTCTATCAGTTGTTCAACTACCGATACATAACTGGTGTACCCACTGTCATCACCACCTCGCAGTCAAAGGAGGATTGGGACCCCCGCCTTCGGACACGGATGCTTGATGAGCGGCAGGGCATATACATCATCATCAAGGCTCCTAGCTACCGGGGCGCCCAGCAGCCTGAAGGAGAATCTAGGACGAAAACTCGCTCAGGACGAGGGCGTGCGAGCTGAACTGCATCCCATGAGCACCGACGATGATCAGGGCAATGTGATGTCCGATACTGCCACACGACGCCGCACATTCTCATCGTTCTGTCCGGACGCCCTCATCATTGCCGGGCTCCTGCTCCTGCCGCTCCTCTTCTGGTGGCGGCTCTGGATACCCGGCGCGGCCGATCGGGCCGCCATCCCCGAGGGCGATTTCACCAGCCAGTACTATCCCCTCCAGCTCTTTGCCGCCCGCGAGCTGGCGGACGGGCACCTGCCGGCCTGGGATCCCTACATCAACGCCGGGCAGCCCGGCCTGGCCGACATCCAGACGGGCGCCTTCTACCCTCTCAACCTGCTTCCCAACCTGGTCCTTGCCCTCCTGGGGCGCCCGCTGACGCTCGGGCTGCTCCAGGCACAGGTCATCCTCCACTTCTCCCTTGCCAGTCTGTTCACCTACCTCTTCGGCCGGCGCCTGGCGCGCCGGGCCGGGGCGCGGCTGCCGGCGGCACGCTTCGCTGGCGCCGTCGCTGCCCTCTCCTTTACCTACGGCGGCTACTTGACCTCCTTCCCGGTCCAGCAGCTGACCATCCTGGAGACGGCCGTCTGGCTGCCCCTCGTGCTCCTCTTCCAGGACCTCTCCCTGGACTCTCCCTCCTCGGGGCTGCGCCGCCTGGGAGCGCCGGTTCTGGCAGGGATGTCGCTCGCCATGGCCCTGTTGGCCGGCCATCCACAGACCGCCATGCTCGTCGTCTATGCTGCCCTGGCCTACGCCCTATTCCTCGGCCTGCGCGGTCGCCCGGCACCAGCGGGCGCCTCGACCCCCGCGCCCCGCGGCGCCCGCCTTGTGCAGTCCGCCTTGCGCCTTGTGCCCTATGCCTTGCCCTTCATCGTCGCTCTCGCCCTCGCCGCCGTCCAGATCGTGCCCACACTCACCTTCATCGCGCGTTCCACGCGTGCCGGGCTCGGCTATGATGCGGTCGCCAAGGGGTTTTCGCTGTCCGAGATCACGCACCTCCTCTACCCCGGCTACTTTGGCGGCTCGCCCCAGTACCTCGGCATCCTGGGACCGATCCTCTCCCTGGCTGCCTGGTTCCTGAAGCGCGCCCGCCGGGAGGTCCTCTTCTGGACGCTCCTGGGAGCGGTCGCTTTCCTCCTCTCCTTTGGCGGCGACCTCTTTCTCTACAACGCGGCCTACCTGGTCGCGCCCGGCTTCTCTGCCGTCAGGAACCAGGAGCGCACGATCTACCTCTTCAGCTTTGCCGCCAGCGTGCTCGCCGGCTACGGGGCGCTCCTCCTGGTCCAGCCGCTGCCCGGCGGCCTGCGGCCTGCGTTCCGCCGCTTCTGCCGCACCCTGGCCTGGGTCCTGGTGGCGTTTCTCTGCCTGACTGCCCTCTGGTACTTTGGCTTTGAGCAGGGCCTGCAGCAGGGGGTCGAGATCAACCTCTTCGAGGCCGTGCTTCGCCACCACACGCTCATCCTCTTCATCCTGGGCGGGTCGACCCTTCTCTTTCTCCTCAGGCTCTCCGGGCACGTCCACCGCCGCTGGCTGGTGCTCCTGGCGCTGCTGCTCATCTGGCTGAACCTCTTCACCGTCAACTGGCGCTACAACCTCTCTTCGCCCGTGGCAGGCGGATCCTTCCCGTCCGGCGGCCTGGTCGAGTTCCTAAAGAGCCGGCCGGGTACCTTCCGCGTCTCCAGCGCTGGCCTGCTGCCCGGCGGCTCCAACGCCGGGATCGTCTACGAGATCGAGGACATCACGGCCAACACCCCCCTCCGCCTGGCGGCCTTCCAGAAGCTCGAGGACCGGCTGGGCAGCTGGCGGCTTTGGCAGCTTCTCAATGTAGAGTTCGTCCTCACCAGGGACACTCTGGACGGGCCAGGCTTTCAGCCCGCCTTCGAGGAGGGCGGCGTCAAGGTCTACCGGCTCTCCGATCCTCTTCCCCGGGCATGGGTGGTCTACGAGGCAGTCGCGGCCGGAGATGCCCAGGCGATCGACCTGCTCGACGACGAGAGCTTTGATCCACGGCGGGTAGCCATCGTGGCCGACGGTCTTCAGGACCCGCTGCCGCCTGGGCAGGGCGCCCCTTCCGCTGAGGTACATGTCGAGGGTGCACGGCCCGGTCGGCTGGCCCTCCGGGTCTCTGCCGGCGCCGAGGGCCTGGTCGTCATCAGCCAGCCTTACTATCCGGGCTGGCAGGCGCGCCTGGACGGGGAGCGGGTCACCCTTCTTCGAGTGGATTCCTTTCTCCAGGGGGTCCGCGTCCCTGCCGGCAGCCACCATGTCGAGTTGGCCTACAGGCTGCCCTTCTGGCCCGCTCTTGTCACCTCCCTGACTCTGCTCGCCTGCATCGTGCTCCTCGTCGCCTGGCGCCGCCGGGCCTAGCCGGCCGCCCGGCTACTGCCTGGTCCCTGCGTTTGCCATGCGCCTCTTTCGCCGCTATAATGACTGCGCTCGCACTTCTCACACAAGGAACTGAATGGCTGGACGGAAAAACGGCGCGGTTTCTGTCCTGAAGAACCGCGACTTTCTGGCCCTCTGGCTGGGCCAGCTTGTCTCCCGGGTTGGTGATAATATCGCCACGGTCGCCGGCTTGGTGCTCATCAACGAGTACGCCAACAAGCCGGGAATCGCCGTGGTCGTCATCGCCATCGTCATGACCATTCCCTCCCTTTTTGCCCTGGCGAGCGGTGTCTTGCTCGATCGCTTCAGCCGCAAGTGGGTCATGATCCTGACCGATCTCTTGCGGGCCGGTGCCGTCCTCCTGCCGCTTCTTGTCCGGCGGGCCGACCAGCTCTTTATTCTCTACATCGCTGCCTTTGTCATCAATGCCCTCGGCGCCGTTTTCTCCCCCGCCCGCAACGCCTCGATCCCCAACATGGTGAAGGAGGAGCAGCTCCTCACGGCCAACGCCCTCATCCAGGCCACCGACCTGGCATCGCTCATCGTGGGCGCCTCCTTGGCCACCCTGGTGATCGGCCTCTTCGGCACGCCCGCCGCCTTTATCATGGACTCGGGCAGCTTTGTCCTGTCTGCTGTGCTCATCTTCCTCGCCCGGATCCCGTCGGCCGGGTCGGCCGCCGCTGCGTCCGCGACCATCGGCACATTCCGCAGCTTCTGGGGGAGCTTTACCGAGGGCCTGCACTACATCCGCGGCCACAAATACCTGCTCCAATTGATGGCCATTACCCTCATGGCTACGCTTGGCCTGAGTGCCACCGTCCTGCTCGCCGTGGCCTTCTTCAACAGGCTCTTCAACGTCGGGTCGGAGTACTTGGGGCTCTTGCAGACCATGGAGGGACTCGGCATGGCCATCGGCGCCGTGCTGGTTGGCATCTACGCCTCGTGGGCCCGCTCCCGGCGCATTGTCAGCGGCAACATGATCTTCCTGGGAATTGCCACGCTTACCTTCGCCATCGCGCCTCGCTACTGGATGGTGCTGATGGGTGCGCTGGTCGTCGGGCTCTGCGTGGTCTCGGCGCGAAGCACCCTGGCTGCCATGACACAGGCCCTCGTCCCGGATAGCAGGCGTGGCCGCGTCGAGGGCGCCATGGTGACCGTCACCGGCCTGGGCACCATGGGAGCGCTCATCCTGGCAGGCGTCGGCGCCGACATCATCGGCCCCAACGGTCCCCGGATCATCTTCTTCGTCACCGGGTTGGCCGTCCTGGCAGCCGGCATCGTCTCAATCTTCACCCTCCGAGGTACCGAGCGCTACCTGACCGACGAAATGGTCAACGCCTCCCTGCCGCAGGAGTAGACCGGGGACCTTCTGGATGGGTGCCCCCCGGACCCAAGACCATTCCACAGCCGATCCGGTGAAAGAAGGGCCATGACATGCTTCGAACCAAGATCGTCTGCACACTCGGTCCCACGTCCGACGACGAGGCTGCCATCCGTGCCTTTCTCGCCGCCGGCATGGCTGTCGCCCGCATCAACTTCTCTCACGGGGCGTACGAGGACCATGCGCGCCGCATCGGCACCGTTCGCCGCGTTGCCGGTGAGATGCGCCGGCCGGTGGCCATCCTTGCCGACCTGCAGGGACCCAAGCTGCGTGTCGGTGCCCTGCCCCCGGAGGGCGCGCCCCTTGCCCCGGGGGCAATCCTCACCCTGACCGACCAAGCTTCCTCCACCGATCCTGCCACCATCCCCGTCCCTCATCCGGAGGTAATCCGGGACCTCAAGCCGGGCGACCGGATCCTGCTGGACGACGGCTTGCTCGAGCTTTTGGTGACCGAGTGCATCGCAGCCGGCGCCCTGGTTCGCGTGGTAACCGGCGGCCGGCTCCTCTCTCGCAAGGGCATTAGCCTCCCCCACACCTCGATCCAGATGCCCTCCGTCACCGAGAAAGACAAGGCCGACGCGGCCTTTGCCCTCGGGCAGGAGGTCGATTACTTTGCCCTCTCGTTCGTCCGCAGCGCTGCCGACGTGGAGAACCTGCAATCGTGGCTTCAGCAGCAGGGGGCAGACACGCCGGTGATCGCCAAGATAGAAAAGCCCGAAGCGCTGGGCTGCATCGACGAGATTCTGGCCGTCTCGGCCGGCCTCATGGTGGCGCGCGGAGACCTGGGCGTCGAAGCCCCGCCCGAGGAGCTGCCCATTGCACAGAAGCGGATCATCCGGGCGTGCAACAAGGCAGGCAAGCCGGTCATTACCGCCACGCAGATGCTCGACTCCATGATCCGCAACCCGCGCCCCACCCGCGCCGAGGCATCGGACGTCGCCAATGCCATCCTCGATGGCTCCGACGCAGTGATGCTCTCCGGGGAGACCGCCATGGGCAGCTACCCGGTCGAGGCAGTGCGCATGATGGCACGCATCGCCGAGGTGACCGAGCGCAGCATGCCCTACCAGGACTGGCTTCAGCAGGCCTTTTCCGCCCACTCTGCCAGTGTCACCGACGCGCTCAGCCAGGTCGCGTGCGAAATCGCCGCCGAGCTCGGTGCCCGGGCGATCATCGCTTCCACCATGACCGGGGGCACTGCCCGGCAGGTGGCTTCTCACCGGCCGGCCACCCCCATCCTGGCGCCCACTCCCAGCCCTGCCGCCTACCGGCGGCTGGCCCTCGTCTGGGGGGTCGAGCCCCTGCTGGTGGAAGAGTTTTCCGATACCGACGCCATGATCCGTACCGTCGTCGAGGGGGCGCGGGCGTATGGCCTGGTGGACGAGGGCGATCTTGTCGTGATCACGGCGGGCGTGCCTGTCAGCGGCATGGGACTCACCAACATGCTGAAGGTTCACCGGGTCGGCGAAGAGAAGGGGTGGCTCTAATGAGCATGGATACGCCCGGCAGTCGGGTCGCGGAAGGCTCGCAGCGGCGCTACGACGCCGTGCTCCTGGACATGGGCTACACGCTGGTCTACTTTGAGCCGGCCACAGAAGAGATCATCCGTCACGGCCTGCAGGCCATTGGCGTGGAGCGATCGCCGCACGAGATCTATCTTGCCGAGGAAGCAACGTACACCGACGAGACGCGCGATGCTTCTACGGCTACCTTTCCTGCCACGCCTGAGTACGACCGGGAGTCGCAGCGCACCTTCGAGCGCAGCCTTCTGGCCCGCCTCAAAGTCCCCACCGACCCGGCGACCATGGATGCCTTCGCTTCAGCACTCCACTCATGGTACGGGCGCCCCGGCGTGATGCGCGCCTACCCGGAGGTCGTGCCGGTCCTGGCAACTCTTCGCGAGCGCGGCTATCGCCTGGCCATCGTCTCCAACTGGAGCTGGAACCTGCGGAAGCGCGTCGCCGAGGTGGAGCTGGAGCGTTTCTTCGAGGTCATCTGGGCTTCGGCCTATGCCGGCTGCAGCAAGCCGCACCCGGCGATCTTCCACCAGGCCCTGGCGCAAATGCAGCCCGCCCCGCCACCCGGCCGCGCCCTCTACGTGGGCGACAGCTACATCCACGACGTCGTCGGTGCGCGCAGCGCGGGCATGGATGCCGCCCTGCTCGACCGTGCCGGCACGGCGGACCACCCCGACTGCCCGGTCCTTCGCGATCTTGAGGGGATTCTGGCTCTGTTGGGCGAGTAGCACGCTGCTGCCTGGGTCCCCGGCCCGGCCGCGGCAGCGCACCGGGCGCTAAGCCAGCGGTCTCCAGGCCAAGGTGCCGCCGCGCCTCTCTGCGGCGATCCTGCCTTCGATCTCCAGCACGTCCAGGTGCCCGACCACCTCCGAAACGGCCAGGAACGTGTCCAGGGGCGGACGGCCCGGGAAGAGGAGTTCGGTCACTTCCCAAGTGGTCTGCGCCCCGGCCCGTAGGGCCTCAACCACCCGCTCCAATCGCCTCTCGTGGAAAGCCATGCGCTTGGCGACCAACCCGGCGATGTCGTAGATGGCAGGGCCATGGCTGGGCAGGGCGACCGAGAGCCCCATCGCCGCCACGCGCCGCAGAGACTGCCGGTAGAGTACCAAGCTCCGCGGGCGTTCCGTCTCGCCGGGCGGTGGCGGCTCCACCACCGGGTTGGAGGAAATCCCAGCCAGCAGATGATCGCTCGAAAGCAGCGTGCCGCTCTCCGGCTCATAGAGGCAGATCAGCCCGCTGGCATGGCCGGGGGTGTGAAGCACCTGCCAGTCCCGGCCGGCCAGGCGGACGGTGGCTCCCTCGTCCAGTGTGCGCGTGACCGCCACCGGGCGGGAAAACGCTGTCATGCCCGCCGTGATGCTGCCGACAGCCTGCATGACCTCCAGGGGGACGGCTGCCTCGCTCAACAGCTGCGCGTAGAACCGGACACGCTCCTCCCGGTCCGCAACAAAGTTGCCCAATGCGGCGACATTCCACGGGTGCGTCCACACCTCGGCGCCGGAGGTGTCTGCCAGGTCCCGCGCCAGCCCAAAGTGATCCACGTGCGCGTGCGTGACCACGATCCGCTCCAGGTCCGCCGGTCCATAGCCAAGCTGGGCCAGGCCGTCCATGAGGGCGGTCCGCGTGTCGGGGTGCAGGGGGCCTGTGTCGACGAGGGTCAGGCGCTCGGCGGGGGCATCGGACAGGAAGACGCTGACTGGGCCCACCGGGAAGGGTGTAGGCAGCTCAATCGCGTGCAGGTACGCAATACCCGTATCTTGGATCATCCTCAGCTCTGAGAGGACCTGTCGGAAGGCCCGGCTGTCAGTATAGCACGCCCGCCCACCTGCAGCAAGCGCCGATTGCACGCGAACCCGGCCCCGCGCACGCACCGATTTGCGCGATCCAGGGGCGTGCGCTATACTTTTCCTCGCGAATACCAGTCCGGGCTTGCGGGTGTGACGCAGCGGTAGCGTACCTGCTTCCCAAGCAGGTTGTCGTGGGTTCGAATCCCATCACCCGCTCTAAACCAAGAGGGGCTCCGTCCAGGAGCCCCTCTTTTTCGTCCCTGCGCCCGGTCGTTTGACGCTCCGGCTGCACCGTGGTAGAATCGCTCTCGATGAAGGAAACCGATCTGCTGGCCCAAAGCCCGCTTCTTGCTCCCCTCTCTGCGGAGGATCGGGCCAGGGTGGGGAGGCAGCTTGTGCGGCGGGCCTTCGAGAAGGACGAGTACCTCTTCCTCGAAGGCGATCCGGCCGAGTGGCTCTTCTTCGTCGCCGAGGGCCAGGTCAAGATGGTCAAGCACTCCGAGGGTGGCCGGGAGACAATCCTCGCCACCTTTGGCCCCGGCCAGATTGTAGGCGAGGTGGGCGTGCTGGTGGGCGTGGCCTACCCCGCCACGGCTCAAGCCATGGAGCCGGCTGTCACCGTCAGCCTGCGCCGAGCCGACTACGTGGGCTGGGTCCGCACCCGCCCCGACTTGGCCTGGGCGCTGATCCAGGAGCTCGGCCGCCGCCTGCAGCATGCGCACGAGTCGATCCGCAGCATGGCGGTCGAGAAGGTAGAGCGGCGGGTGGCCCGCGTGCTCCTGCGGATGGCCTCGACCGCCGGCCAGCGCCTCGAGGGGGGCGCCGTTCTGATCACCCTCCCCCTCAGCCGCCAGGACATTGCCGACATGGCCGGCACCGTCATCGAGACGGCCATCCGCAGCATGAGCCGCTTTCAGAAGCTGGGCTACGTCGAGACGCGCGAGGGCCGCATCGTTCTCCTCAAGCCGCACCAGCTCGTGGCCATCGCCGAGGAGCTGTAGCGAGGGCCTTTGTGGCCGCCTCCTCCCGGATCTACGCCGCCTCGGCCAGGTCGTGTGCCATCTGGTGGTACTGATCGTGAACCCCGGCTCCGATCTCCTCGGCCTCGACCCGGTCAAAGGCCTCCTCTAGCTCGCGTTGGTCCTCGTCACTGAAGAGCCGGTCCGCCATCGGGAACAGGACATGGTCCTCTTTGTGGATGTGCGCCCTCAACAGCCGGGCATATCCCCCGAGTGCGTCCTTGACCTGCGCGATCGCGTCGGCATCCCCGGCCTGTGCCCCAGGCAGCGCTGCGGCAGCCGCCCTCAGGAACCTGCGCCCCATTTCGTGTTCCTGCAGCATCACCGCGACCGGCCCTCCCTCGGCCGGTACCCCCCGCTCCCCCATCCGAACAAAGAGCAGCGTCTCTTCCTTTGCGTGGTGGCAGCGGTCGGCAAAGTTCGGGAAGAGGTCCAGCATCTGCTCGACCCGGTCCACATGGATCTGGCCGGTAGCCGCGATGTGACTCACCTCGCGCTCCGCCGCGCCGATTGCCAGCAGGATGATCTGGTGCTCGTGCATGAGCGTCTCTGTCGGTCTCATTTCCCCCTCCTCAGTTAAGTGGATAGAACTATCCGAATCGTACCACACCTCGGGAGGGTTTGTATGACCAATGTCATAAATAAGCAGGGGACAGGCGGAGGCTAGCCGAGCTCCTCGACCGCCTTGAGGAAGGCGGCGATGTTGGCCCAGGGGATGTCAGGCTCGTCGATGTCGTACGCCGGCCCGAGGATCAGTCCGGTGCGGCCGAGCGTCTCGACACGCATCTTGACCTCGGCACGGATCTCGTCGGGGGTAGAGAAGCTAAAGGTCGTATGGTGGCCCACCGTGCCCCACAGCGCCAGCCGTGGACCGAACCGCCGCCGGATGCGCACTGCGTCCATGTGCTCCGGCTCCAGGGGGTTGATGGCGTTCACGCCGATCTCGACCAGGTCCTCCAGGATCGGCTCGAAATAGCCGTCGCTGTGGTACACGACCGGGAGCCCAGGCCGGATAGCACGCGCGGCCTCGACAATCCCCGCCATGCGCGGCTTGAAAAAACGCCTCCAGGTCTCGGGACTCATGAACATCGTCCCCGGCATGCCGACGTCGTCGTCCAGGGAGAGGACGTCCACGCCCGCACGGGCCAGCGTCTCGGCGTTTCGGCGCGCCAGCGCCGCCAGCCGGTCCAGCAGGTAGTCCGCCCACGCCGGCCGCTCGACCAGGTCCAGCAGGAACGCCTCCAGCCCGCGCAGCCGCCAGGCGGCCTCAAACAGCTCCCCGCCCAGGTGGGGCAGGTTGCCGCCGGCTGCGATCCCTTGCTGGTGCAGCACGTTCACCTGCCGCGCAATGCCCTCCGCCTGGTAGGGGGCCGACAGGTCGGGAAAGGGGAACTCCTTCAGCTCCTCCAGGGAGCGGGCGCCCGCCAAGGGACTGGCATACGGCGGATCGTGGGGGCGGTAGTTCCACCGGGCGTAGGTCCTCACTTGCGAGGGCGTGCCCAGGCGCGTGTCGGGGGAAAAGGGCCGGGCCAACGCTTCCAAGGCCTCCTCTTCCGGCGAAAGGGGAAACGCCACCATCTGCACGTCCACCCGGCCCTGGATGTCCTCGCCTGGCGGAGCCATCGCCGCCAGGTCGACGTGATAAAAGCTCAGCGCGCATGGGACCCGGTCCGGCTCACCACCGGCCATCGCCACCAGTACCCGTTCTCTGCCGTCCATGGCCTACCTCGCCGGGAGCCCGCCTCTGCGCACCTTCACCGCCGCTCTCGGCCGGTCTCCTGCCTATGCGGCGGCCGATTGCTTCTTGGCCAGCCACTTCTCCGGCACAAAGAGCCTGAGCACGTTGCCCAACCCCAGCGTGCCGATCACATTGACCAGGAACACCACGAGACCCAAGCCCATCAGGATGCCGCCGGCCATGGCCGCCAGCACATACGGGTCCCACATGCCTGCGGCATAGATGGTGCGCCGCAGCATGCCTTGCATGCCCGCCATGCCCATCGCGTACGCATTGGTGATCGCCCCCACCAGCCAGAGCACCAGGTGGACATTCACCAGCTTGGGGAAGCGGTACTCCTTCTTGACCATCATCGGCACAAGCGCATACAGCACGGCAAAGACCAGCGACCCCACGGCCGTCAGCAGGAAGGTGTGGGCGTGCAGTGCGATGACCCACTGGGTGTTGTGGAACACCATATTCAGCCCGGTGTTGGCCTGTGTCAGCCCGGCCGCCCCGCCCATCAGGAAGCCGAAGATGGAGGCCAGCACGAACTTGAGCGGCGGCGTCATCTTGACGGGACGTGCCAACCAGATAGTCATCAACGCCGCAAAGATCGTCAGCCCCATGGTAAAGAACTCGCCCCAGGTCACAAACTGCCCGGACAGCAGCTTCATCCACCCTGGCTGCGGCCGGTCTCCCAGCAGGTGGTGGCTCCAAACGCCCATGCTCACCAGCAGGTCGACCATGATCACCGTCTTGACGACGTTGGCCCCAAAGAGCTCCCGCCCCACCAGCAGCGGGACCAGCAGGTACCAGATGCCCGCGGTGTAGATCAGCACATTGCCGTCGGCCACCATGTCGAGCCCCCACCAGTACCAGTTCTTGTAGACCAGCGCATTCACTGCGCTCGGGTCAAGTGGAGCCTTGAACAGGGCCGCCAGCCCATACACCAGGATGAGCGCCCCGGCCGTCAGCAGTACAAAGGCATTGATCACCGTGTCGATCGAGCCGCGTCCCACCGCCACCAGGAACACCGGCAGCCCATTGTGATCCAGGTTCGGTGCTCCCTTGTCCTCCTTGCCCAGCCACTTCAGCAAGCGGTTGATGCCAAAGGCCGACCGCAGGAACCCCCAGAAGCTGTACGATTGGGGATTGCCCTTGCTGAGCACGGTGCTGAAGAGGTTGAAGGCGAAGAGAAGGATGTTCACCATGATGATCGCGGCGCCGAAGGAGAAAGCGATCGTGCTGATGACCGGCATGCCCCGATCGAACGCCACCGGCAGCGGCCAGTAGAGGGTGTACAGCGAGTGGAACATCCCAAAGAACCCGGCGCTCCAGCAGATCATCACGCCGATCGGCTGCAGGAAAAAGTTGGCCACCTCCAGCTTCTTGTGGCGGACCTCCCTCTTCAGGAGGAAGGGGACCAGGTAGTAGAAAGCGCCCATGATCGCCATGTAGACAAAGCCGTAGATGCCCACGATCGGGTGCGCAGTCATCATCGAGTAAAAGAGCTCTTCCTGCGTTGGCTCTGCCCCCAGCCGTACGGCGTTCAGCACCCCTTCCATCGGTTTCAGGGCGTCGATGTTGTACTGCTGCGTCCGCATCAAGAGCCCTTCGAAGCCGGAGAGGGCGAGGAACAGCAGACCCACCACGGCAAAGCGCAGCGTCCATTTCTCTTGCCAGCTTAGCTGAGCCATCTTGTCCTCCCTCACTCGGTCACGGTGATCGCGTCCTCGACATGCATCTCGGAATGCCGGGGACCCGAATACTCAGTGGAGCGCACGTCGTAGCTGCCTGCCTCGTCAAACTTCCAGACGATGCTGTTCGTCATGCCGGGGAGTACCTGCATCTGGAAGACGAGGCTGCCGTCTTGACGGAATGCGCCAAAGCCATAGGTGACGTCCTTGGACGTGGCTGTGAACTCCACGTACTCGCCGACCTTGGCCTCCATGGGAGGAAGCGTGAACTCATAGTTGTCGATCTCGATGGCAAAGCTCCTGCTGGGCTCGGGCTTGGACCAGAGCAGCCAGCGCTGCCAGGGGATAGCGGGGGATAGAGTGATGATGTTGACTGCCAGGAACACACCGACCAGAACGAACAACCAGCGCTTCTCGCGCGGGCCCATGCGGTGTGACTCTGCGCCCTTGTGCTGCGCTGTGGCCCGGGGGCGATTCTTGGCGGTCGCCTTCTTGGCGCTCATCGTTTTCCTCCTTTCGTCCGTACCTTGAAGGAAAACCAGAGCAGGAACAGCGCCACCAGAACCACAAAGGCCGTATAAGACCACCAAACTGCGTCGGTAATGTGCATAGGAACCTCCTCGTGATAAGGCACTTCGTTGTGAGCACGCAACCGAGACAATTCCTTAACGCGGGGCTATTCCATCTTCATCCAATAGGCAGCTCCTCCTCACTCCCTCCCGTGCCTGCCACGAAGAGGCCGGTTGTGGGTGATCCTGTGTCAGGCCCATCCTGCACCAGGCGGCCAAGTCTCCGGCCAAAGCCGATGTCCATGGCTCGATTGTACCAAAAGCTGGGCTGGCACGCAATCTGCGCAGGCTAGGCCAGGGCTTCCTCCAGGGCCTGGTTCAGATCGACCAGCAGGGGCTCGATACCCATGTGATGCTCGCGCGCGCTGTCGGCCACGGTGTGAAAGGGCGCGATGTAGCAGCCGGCGCAGCTCATGCCGTGCCGGGCAAAGACAAGGATCGCCTGGGGGCACTCCTCGACGACCTCCTGTACCAGGCTCTCTGCGGTGATTGGCTCTCTTGGTTGTGTCATTCTTACCCTCTTCAGTCTGATCATAGCACGGCCCACTGCCTCCTTGGTATGATCTTGGTCATAGCCGGCGAGCGCCCTTGGGCACAGGCGGGTGGCGTGGTATACTGCAGTTATGGAGCCCCAGCGCTCGCCCTGGAGGTACGCGCATTGAAGTGGACGTCCCTGCGCCTGGCTTGGAAACAAAAGGCCGCGCAGCTGCAGAAGGAAACCTACGCCCTCTACCTGGCCTATCGCGATCCGCGGGTGCCTTGGATTGCGAGGATTTGGGTTGCCTGCGTGGTGGCGTATGCGCTCAGCCCGATCGACCTCATCCCCGACTTTATTCCTGTCCTGGGCTATCTGGACGACCTGGTGCTCATCCCACTGGGCGTATCCCTCGCGCTGCGCATGATCCCGCCCGATGTGATGGCCGATAGCCGCGCCAGGGCGGAGCAGGCGATTGGCCAGGGCGGGCGGCAGGGGTGGGCGGCGGCTGCGGTCATCGTGGTCGCCTGGCTGGCGGCCATCGGCCTGGCTGTATGGCTGTTGGTACGCGCTCTCTAGGACAAGGCATCGCCTGAGACCGGCTGCTCAGCGCACCGGGCCGCCCGGGGCAAGGCCGCGCACTGCCCCCAATCCGCTCCAGGGCCCCCCGCCTCGAGCCGCCTTGTTCCGGCGCCGCCGCCGGAATTGGACAGAACCTGCCTGCACGGTGTAAGATGCTCCATACAGGGGCCTCACTTGCTGGAGGTACCTTTTCCCGATGCATCGAGGCTTGGATGGCAGATACTCAACCGGCACCGGCGGCTTCGCCCGGTAAGCAGCGCTCCTCGACCTTCCGCGCCTTGCGCCACCGCAATTTCAAGCTCTTCTTCTACGGCCAGCTCATCTCCCTCGTCGGCACCTGGATGCAGATGATCGCACAGCAATGGCTCGTCTACCGGCTGACCGGGTCGGCGACCATGCTGGGCACCATCAGCCTCCTGGGCATCATCCCGCTCTTCCCCATGGCTCTCTGGGGAGGCAGCCTGGCCGATCGCTTCCCCAAGCGCAGCATCCTGGTCGTCACCCAATCGACGATGATGGTCTTGGCCTTGATCCTATCGGCGCTCACCTGGACCGGCGTTGTGCAGGTGTGGCACGTGATGCTGCTCTCGGTCCTTCTCGCCGCCGCCAATGCCCTCGATATCCCGGCGCGCCAGGCCTTTATCGTTGAGATGGTGGGCGGCAAGGAGGACCTGGCAAATGCCATCGGCCTGAACTCGGCCATCTTCAACGGCGCTCGCGTCATCGGCCCGGCTCTGGCCGGCATCGCCGTTGCCGCCACCGGCGAGGCGGCCGCTTTTCTCGCCAACGGCATCAGTTTTCTCTTCGTCATCGGCAGCCTGCTCCTCATGCGGCTGCCGCCCCACGTCGCCCCCGAAGGCCGGTCTCCCCTCGCTTCCCACCTGGGGGAAGCAGTGCGCTACGTCCGCCAGGAACAGGTCGTGCTGGTTCTTATCAGCCTGGTCGCCGTCTCGGCCTTCCTCTCGATGCCCTATTCGACGCTGCTGCCGGTCTTTGCCAGCAAAGTGCTCAGCGCCAGCGCGCAGCCGGTGGTTGATTTCGTCTGTGGCCCAGACTCTGCCTTGGGTATGTCGTGCAAGTCTCCCGGCGCACTGACCTACGGGCTCTTGATGGCGGCCACGGGTGTGGGAGCGGTCGTCGGTGCGCTGTTTGTTGCGTCGCTTCGCCCTGCTGTGCGGCGCGGCGGGTGGCTGACGCTGGGCAACCTCGCCTTCCCGGCGCTCGTTGTCCTGATGGCCTTCTCGCGCTCCTTTCTCCTCTCCTGTGTCATCCTCCTGGGAGTTGGCTTCAGCTTTGTCGCCCAGAACGCCCTGGTCAACACCCTGATCCAGGTTGCGGTGCCCGACAAGCTGCGCGGCCGGGTGATGGGCTTCTACTCTCTCACCTTCCAGGCAATGATGCGGATGGGGGGAATGCAGGCCGGTGTGATGGGGGATGCCCTTGGCGCGCCGCTCGCCGTAGGCATTGGTGGGGTCATCTGCTTGGGGTATGGTCTATTCGTCGCGCTGCGCTACCCGAAGGTGCGCGAGATGGCATAGGCTTGGCCCGGCGCGCAAAAGGGGCAAGGCCGCGAGGGACTGACTCCCCTAGGTGCGGCGCCGGCAGGCCGGTCAGCGACTCAGGCTTCGCCTTCGCCCAGCTGCTCCACCCGCAGCTGAGCCTCGTCCAGCGCCGCCTGGCAGCGCCGTGCGAGGCGCACGCCCTTCTCGTAGGCAGCCAGGGCCTCCTCGAGGGTCAGGTCGCCCCCCTCCATCTTCTTGACGGTGGCCTCCAATTCTCGGTAGGCCTCTTCGAACGATGGCTCGCTCTCCTGTGTCATCCACTCCTCCGGGGATGGCTTACGCCACCTTCGTCTCTTCTCGGGACGGTCCCGCGACCGCCGCAAACTCGCCGTCCCGCACCCGCACCCTGAGGGCATCGCCGCTCTTCACCTGGTCCACGCGGGCGACGACGGTCCCGTCCTCCTCGTGCCGGACGATGGCATAACCGCGCTCCAGGGTGGACAGGGGGCTCAGCACCTGAAGCCGCGCCTCCAGGCCGGCCAGCCCCGCTTTCCACAGCTCCAGGGTGTGGAAGAGCGACCGCCCCACCCGCAGGATCATCTCGTCGGCCTGCTGCCGGCGTGCGTCGATCCTCGCCTGGGGTGACGCACGCTCCAGGCTGTGCACCTGCCGCTGGAGTGCCTGGCCTGCTTCCGTCAAGCGCTGCGTCATTCTCCATTCCATCTGGCCCTGCCATGTCTCGACCCGCTGCCGGACCTCGACTTGGTCAGGTGTGGAGAGTTCGGCCGCCGCCGTTGGCGTTGGCGCGCGCAGGTCGGCCACGAAATCGGCGATGGTGAAATCGGTCTCGTGCCCAACCCCGGTCACCACCGGGTGCCGGCAGGCAGCCACAGCCCGAGCCACCCGCTCGTCGTTAAAGGCCCACAGCTCCTCCAGGGAGCCGCCGCCCCGCACCAACAGGATGGCATCCACGTCCTCACGTGCGTCGATCGCCTGCAGGGCCGCCACGATCTGGGGCGGCGCCTGCTCTCCCTGCACCATCGTCGGCGCCAGCACGACGCGGACCAATGGGTAGCGCCGCTGCAACGTCCGAAGCACGTCCTGCAGCGCGGCCGCGCGGGGCGAGGTGACGACGCCCAGCACGTTGGGAAATTCGGGACGTGGCTTGCGCTCACGGTCAAAGAGGCCTTCATCCCTGAGCTTGTCTCGCAGCTTCTCGAATCGGGCGTACAGGTCCCCCTGCCCGGCGGGCAGGAGCTGGTCGATGTAGAGCTGGATGGTGCCTCTTGCGCCATAGATCGAGATGGCGCCGTGGGCGATGGCGGCATCCCCCAAGGCCGGCTGCCAGGTCAACCTCGCGGCGGTACTCCGCCAGGCGACGCAGCCCAGCGCTGCATCCGCATCCTTCAGCGTGAAGTAGACGTGCCCGGGAGCGGAGCGGCTAAAGTTCGAGACCTCGCCGGCAAGCCACACGTCGTGCAGCACCACGTCGTCCTCCAGCAGCTGCCGGATATACTCCATCAGCTCAGAGACGGCCCATGTCTTGGCCCCAAGCCCCAGGAAGCTCGCCACTCTGCCAATCCTCTCTGTCGAGTCTAGGCGGCCTTCACGGCCCGGACAATCGCCTCGGCTGCGACCTCGGCCGCGTAGGCGCCCACCAAGCTCACGTCGGCCGCTTTCCGGCCGGTCGCCAGGGCGAACAGCGTATCCCCGTCGAACATCGTGTGCGCCGGCCGGATGGCACGGGCCAGTCCGTTATGGGCCATCTGCGCCACCTTGTTCGCGCCCTCTTTGGTCAGCCGGGCATTGGTGGCCACGACGCCAATCACCGTGTGGCTCCGTCCGGCAAATCGCAGCACGGTCTTTCCGGCGAGACCCTTCATGATGGCCAACGTGTCCGCCCAGCCTTCTCCTGTAAGCGTCCGCGCCCCGGCCACAATCTGCCCGCTCTTGGGATCGACGATGTCCCCAAAGGCGTTGACGGCCACGATCGCTCCGACCACGAGTCCGCCGCCGAGCTCCGCGCTGGCCGAGCCAACGCCTCCGGGGGAGGAGTGCCCGGTCCCAAACACCTTGCCCACCGTGCAGCCGGTGCCGGCGCCCACCCTGCCCTCAGCCACGGGGCCGTCTCCGGCAGCGCAGCAGGCGGCATAGCCCATGGCGGCATCGGGCCGGACATCGGCGCGGCCCACGTCCAGGTCAAAGACCACCGCTGCCGGCACAATCGGCACCCTGGCCACCCGCACGTCAAACCCGATCTTGTGCTCTTCCAGCCAGCGGACGACCCCCCCGGCTGCGTCGAGGCCGAAGGCACTGCCCCCGGTCAGCAGCACGGCATGCACCCGCTCGACCATGTGCATCGGCCGCAGCAGGTCGGTTTCGCGCGTCCCCGGCGACCCGCCCCGCTGATCCACGCCGCCGGTGGCCCCTCCCGGCGGGCAGAGAACCACGGTGCAGCCGGTCCTCGCTTCGGCATTCGTGGCATGCCCGACTCGGATGCCGGGCACGTCGGCGATCGTGTTCGTCCAGGCCATCGCTGTCATCTCCCTCGACTTGCCAGCAGGGCGCTCACCCGGTCCATGATCCGCTCTGCCACGTCGTCCTTGGACAGGAGGGGCAGCGCCTCTGCTCGGCCGTCGGCGTCGATGAGCGTCACCTGGTTCATGTCAGAGCCCATCGCCAGCCGGGCGTCGTTCGCAGCGATCAGGTCCAGGCGCTTGCGCTGCAGCTTCTCCCGGGCGTGCTCTACAATGTCCTCCGTCTCGGCCGCAAACCCGGCAATGACCTGGGCCTCGCGCCGCAGGCCGGCCACTTTGAGCAGGATGTCGCTCGTGCGCTCCAGCTCCAGCACCAGCCCTCCCTCGCCCTTCTTGATCTTGTGGTCTGCCGCGGATGCTGGGCGATAGTCGGCGACGGCCGCTGCCATCAGCAGCGCGTCGGCCGCGGGCAAAGCCGCCAGCACCGCACCCTCCATCTCGGCTGCAGTCTCGACCTCCACCAGTCGAGCCCCGTACGGGGCCGGACGGCCGGTGGTGCTGATCACGGTAACCCGTGCCCCACGGTCGCGGGCTGCGCGTGCCAGCGCATAGCCCATCTTGCCCGAGGACCGGTTGGCCAGGACCCGCACGGGATCAAGAGGTTCCATCGTGCCGCCAGCTGTGACGATCACTTGGCGCCCCGCCAGGGTGCCTTCCCTCGCCAAGGCCCAGCACGCGGCGTCCAAGATCTCGTCCGGCTCGGCCATCCGCCCTGGACCGCTTGCCCCGGAGGCCAACCGGCCTTCTCCCGGCCCCACAAGCACCACGTCGTGTGCTTGGCACAGCCGTGCGACGTTGGCTTGGGTGAGTGGGTTTGCCCACATCTGGCTCTCCATGGCCGGCGCCAGCAGGATGGGCGCCCGGGTTGCCAGGGCCGTCGTCGTCAGCATATTGTCGGCCATGCCGGCCGCGAGCTTGGCGATGGTGTTCGCGGTGGCCGGCGCGATGATCAGCAGGTCGGCCCGCTTGGCCAGGGACACGTGGCCAATGTCCGTCTCCGCCAGCAGGGCAAACATCTCCGTCACCACCGGCCGGTGCGTCAGCGCCTGGAAAGTGAGTGGGGCGACAAACTCCCGTGCTGCGTCGGTCAGAACCACGTCCACCTGGGCGCCTGCTTGCACCAGGTGGCTGCACAGTGCCGCAGCCTTGTAGGCGGCGATTCCGCCGGTCACTCCCAGGACGATCGATTTTCCTTCGAGGATCATGCTTCCCAACTCCAGGCCTAGCCAGGCGAATCCAGGCTGCGGTTCATCTCCCACACCAGCCGCAGCCCTTCCAGCGTCAGCCAGGGCTCGATCGCGTCAAAGACGTCCGTCTCGGCCGCGAGCAGGGAGGCAAGGCCGCCGGTCGCGATCACCCTCAGACCAGGCCCCAGCTCGGCCCGGAACCGCGCCACCAGCCCCTCCACAAGCCCGACGTAGCCGAAGAGCAGGCCCGACTGCATGGCCTGGATCGTATTCTTTCCGATCACCGAGGGCGGCCGCACCAGGTCGATGCGGGGCAGCTTGGCGGTGCGCAGCGTCAACGCCTCGGCCGCAATCCCCAGCCCTGGGGCAATGGCCCCTCCCAAGTAGTCACCCTTGTCCGAGAGCAGGTCGAACGTGGTCGCCGTGCCCAGGTCCACCACGCAGGCTGGCCCTCCGTATCGCCGGAAGGCGGCCACGGCATTGACGACCCGGTCGGTCCCCACTTCACTGGGGTTGTCCAGCAGGATGCGCACGCCGGTGTGCTTCTCCGGGTCCACCACCAACGGCTTGTGGCCCAGGTAGCGCTCCGACAGCTTTTCAAAGAGCGACGTAACCGGGGGCACGACGCTGGCGATGATGATCCCCTCGATGGCCGCCGGCGGTTGGCCGGAGCGCTCCAGCAGATCCAGCACCAGCATGCCATACTCGTCCGCCATCCGGCGCCCATCTGTCGCCACGCGCCAGTGAGTCACCAAGTCCGGGCCCCTGTACAGGCCCATTACGACATTGGTGTTGCCAATGTCCACACAGAACAGCGCCATCTCTCCTCCGATGCCGGCACGCAGAGTGGGGGCGTGCCGGCTGCGGGGTCCGGGCAGCCAGTCGCTCTGGCCGCACCTTCGGCCCGGCGTTATCCTCCCTGCCCCATCAGCCAGGGCAAAAGCCAGGTAAGCACGATCCACACGGCCACGGCAATGATCACAATGATCCATATCCGGCGCATGGCCAGGGCCGGGTCGCGCGGCTTCTTGGGCTCCTTTGGCTTGGGCAGCGGCTTGTCACAGCGCCAGCAGATCTCGCGGCTTTCCGGGTTGTACACCCCGCAGTTGGGACAGTCCATTGCGTTCTCTCCTTGTGTCACTCCAAAGTATACCTCAAAGCAGGTGCGATGTCTATCTTGTCTGTGCCTGACAAAAGTCATAGGCACCGCCTCCCTATCTGGTATACTGGCAGCGTGAAAGACAACCGCAGGTCCGAAGAGCTGACAACCGGCCGTTTTGCCCTGTGCCTGGATCGCTGCACACTCACGATCGACCTGGAGGAAATGGCCCGCCACCCGCTGCCCGGGGGAATTGCAGCGGCGGCCGCTTCGGCTGCAATGGGCGCTGCCCTGGTCGCCAAGTCGGTGCGGATTGCACTCCGGGGCCGCGGACTGGATGCCCCGGGCCGCTCGGAGCTTGAGGACCTGGCCGAGCTGGCGGACCGCCACGCTTCGGATCTGCTCGGCCTGGCCGGCGCCGATACCGAGGTGTACCGCTCTGTGCTCGAGACCCGCGCCCTGGAGGCAGACGATCCGGTGCGGCAGCGCGCCTGGTTGGCTGCTGTGGAGGTGCCGATGCGACTCGCCGAGCTATCCCTCCCTCTGGAAGAGCCCATCCGTGCCTTGTTCGAAATCTGCCCACCCCTGGTTCACGCCGAGCTGCAGGTTGGCGCCCGGCTCCTGCATACGGCAAGCGAGGCGGGGCAGCTGGCGGCCGCGGAAAACCTGCGAAACTGCGTAGACTCTCACGAGACCGGACTGCTCCGCCTCCGGTTGGCTGCATTGAAGGAGACCTTCGTTGATTGAGATCCGTTTGTTTGGCAATCTAAGGCGGCATGTGCAGGGCGCCAGGCCTGCCTCGGACACCATCCTGTACCTGTCGGCGGCCGAAACGGCAACCGTGGGGCAGATCTTGGCTCGCATCGGCATCGACCCCACCGAGGTCAGCCATGTCTTCCTGAACGGGCGTTTGTTGCCCCGCGCCGCTTATCCTATCACCCTTGGCTACCCGCTGGCAGCCGCGCAGCCGCTAACGCCAGAGGGCCATTGGGGCATGCCCGTGCAGGAGGGAGACCGCGTGGGGATCTTTCCCTGCAATATGGGCGTTGTTGTTGTCTGACAAGAAACCGGAGGTTTGGGTATGATAAAGGGTTGTCCTGGAGCCATCGTCTTCAAGGATGCACGCCCGGACTACATCGAATGCCCGCACTGCGGCCACGAGATGGAGATCTGGTCCGACGAGCCAATCGCCCGCTGCCCCCAGTGCCACCTGTGGGTGAGCAAGGAACGGGGCGCTTCCTGCATCGATTGGTGCAAGGCGGCTGCCCAGTGTATCGGCCTGGAGGCGTACGAGCGCCTCAAGCGAGCGCGGCCACCCGAGGAGACACTGGATGACCTCCGTTCCTCTGTATGATGCGCTTGCGGTCGACTATGATCGTTTTGTGAGCTGGCCGGGGCGCCTCGCCCGCGAGCTTCCTTTCCTGGAGCGCACCTTCCAGGAGCATGGCGTGCAGAGCGTGCTGGACTCAGCCTGCGGCTCAGGACGGCACGCCATCGCCCTGGCGCAGCGCGGCTATCACGTGGTGGGCGCCGATCTCAGTGCGCCGATGATCGAGCAGGCCAGGCGGAACGCGGCCGACGCCGGCACCGATGTCCCCTTTGCCGTCGCCGGCTTTGGCCGGCTTGCTTCCCTCGGCAGGACCTTTGATGCGGTGCTTTGCCTGGGTAACTCGCTGCCTCACCTGCTCACCCCCGCCGCCGTGGCCGATGCGCTGGCCGACTTCGCTGCCGTGCTGAGCCCCGGCGGGCTGCTGGTCATGCAGAACCGCAATTTCGACCAGGTCTGGGCGGCGCGCGAGCGCTTCATCGGCCCGCAGGCGCACCGTGACGGTGAGGAAGAGTGGCTCTTTGTCCGCTTCTATGACTTCCACGAAGAGACACTCACCTTCAACATGGTCCGGCTGCACCGGTCGGAGGCCGGCTGGACCCAGGCCGTCGATGCGACAGAGCTGCACCCCATCTTCCGTGATGGGCTGGCCGAGGCCCTGGCTGCGGCCGGCTTCGGTGAAGTGGCCTTCTACGGGGGCTACGACGGCTCGGCCTTTGACCCGGCCGGAAGCGGCGACTTGCTAGCGGTCGCGCGCAAAGTCTGAGCGGCGGAAGGGGCCGCTGCGAGCGAAGGGGAGCCTGCCCTGCGGCAGGCTCCCCTCTCTCTTCTAGAGCAGTCGCTGGCGCATGAGCCGTGGAGGCAGCGAGCCGCTGCCCAGCAGCGCATCGTGCACATCCCGCAGCGATGCCTCTGGGTGGGCGCGGCGGTAGTCCGCCACCAGCTCCAGGATCGCCAGCTTGCCCATCAGGTACGATTGGGGCTGCGTCGGGCTCTGGGTGTAGCGGCGCACTTCGGCCAGGGCGTTGGTGGGCTCCAGGCTGCACTCCTGGACCAGGAACTGAACCGCTTCGTCCACGCTCATCCCCCGCGTGTGAAGTGAGACATCCAGGATGATCCGCCCTGCCCGCCAGAGCTGATCCGACAGCCGCCCCAGCCGCTGGATCGGTTGGGAGATATACCCCATCTTCTCGAGCAGCTCCTCGCAGTAGAACGCCCAGCCCTCGATAAAGAGCGTCGCGAGAAAAGACCCCATGCGGCGCGGGATCGTTTCCTGGCGGTTGGCCCACACCAGCTGCAGGTGGTGGCCTGGGTAGGCTTCGTGCAGGGCCGTGATCGGCAGCTTGGCCCAGTAGTGGCCGCGCAGCTTCTGCTCCTGCTCTTCAGGTGGGGCGCTGGGATCAACGGGCGTGACGATAAAGATCCCCTCCTGCTTCTCCTCCAGGATCCCGGGCTGCATGTAGGCAGCATAGGGGAGGATGGGCCGCAGGTAGGCGGGCGTCTCAACGATCTGGAGTGACTCTCCCGGCGGGATGGTGGCGATCCCTTGGTCGATCACATACTGCCGGATGGCCGCCATCTGCTCGCGATAGGCATCCAGCAGCCCTTCGGCCGTTGGATGGTCGGCCTTTGCTGCTTCGAGGATCTCCTTGACCGTCTTGCCCGGATCGATTTCGGCAGCCACGCCCTCCATCTGTGCCCGGGTGGCGTGGAATAGCTGCCAACCGGTTTCCAGCAGCCGATCGGCATCATAGTCCACCATGTGGTCTTCGCGCAGCATCTCGTCGAACAGCTCACGGCCGGCGGCAAAGTCGCCCGCTGCTTGCGGAAGCACCTCGCTCCGCACCCACTCGGCGTAGGCCTGCACTGCCTCCGCGGCTGCCTGGCCCGCCTCGACCAGCTCAGGTCGTAAGTCCGGGGCCGCCTCGCCGGCCATGTAGGGGAGCAGGCCCATGAAGAGCCCCGGCAGCTGCTCGGCCTGCTCGAGTGTTGTCTCGGCCCAGACGCGCGGGACCTCGGCCGCGACGGTGTTGCGCCTCCCGTCTTCCAGCACCCTGGGCACCTCGCGCACCCGGCCCAAGGCCGAGCGCAGTCGCTCAGGTAGGGGGGCAAACTCCCTGATCAGCAGCAGGAAGACGCCCCCGGCCGCCTCGTCCAGGTATCCCCCGGGATTGCGCAAGTGGCCCTTGACCTTCTCGTACTGCCGCACGAACTGCTTAAGGATCTGGACCAGCAGCTGGTGATCGATCCGTGCATCCAGGCCAAAATCCGATGTGTCCGTCGCCTGGATCTCGTCCCGCGCTTCCCGTAGCTCCCGGTAGTCGCTGTCAATGGCGGCCGCCGACATGTCCGCCAGCCGGTCATCCCATCGGTGCTCGCCCAGTTGTGTCGCGGCCACCGGGTTGCGCTCCAGCAACCGATCCAAGAACTGCTCTGCCCTGGCATAGAATGCTTTTTCCGTCGTCATGCCCCCTCCGTTCTCCTAGCAGTACCTTCTGTCGCCTGTCTATCGCCTGCTGAGCTGCAGGACCAGGCCACTTCTGGCCGGCACCTTCACGGCATACGGCGCGCCGGCCGGAACATCCGGCCATGCTTCCCCGCTCAATGCATCCACTGCCCCAAAGGGCCCGGCATAGGCCGAGCTCAGCTCAAGGGTGACGTCCTGTGCCATGAAATCCATGTTCAACACAACCAGGAACAGCTCTTCGGGTGAGCCACTGCCGGCAGGCGCATGCCGCGTGTAGGCAAGGACCATCTCGCTGCCCGTGACCTTGGCCGCAGCAAAGGAGCCGCGCAGCAGCGCCGGGTGCGCCAGGCGCAGCGCGCCCAGCGCCCGGTAGTGCTCAAGCAGCGATCCCGCTGCCCCCGACTGCTCCTCCACCGAGATGCCGTCATCCGGCTTGTTGTTTCGATCGCCCGGCTTGAACCAGGTGGCCATGCCCGGTCCGGTCTCCGCCGCGTACCAGTCCATTGGCTCGCGCCGGTACTCGTCCCAGTAAGGGTTTCCCTTCCCTTTCGTGCCCTTGGTTCCGATCTCCTCACCGTAATAGATCATCGGTGTCCCGGGCAGGGTGAGTAGAAGTGTGGCAGCCGTCCGGGCACGCTCCCAGTCGCCGCCCACATCTGACATAACTCGGTCGGTGTCGTGGTTGTTGAGGAATTGCACGATCTGGTAACCCGGAGGGAACAGGCTGTTCTGCGCCAGCACCGTCTGCCGCGCCAACTTCGGCTCGCCGGCGCCCGCCAGGGTACTGTCCTCGACCGAGTCGTTGCTGCCCGCCAGCGACCCGTACAGCGGAAAGTTGAAGAGGGCATCAAAGGCCTCATCGTACCACTTGGTCAGGTTTCGGGCGTTCATATCCCAAACCTCGCCCAGGAGGAACGAGTCGGGATTGTGGCCGCGCATCTCTTTCCGGAGCGCCTGCCAGGTGCCGAGCGGGACCTCCTTCGCCACATCGCAGCGGAAGCCGTCCACCCCATCTGTGTAGTCACCGTCCCCATCCAGGTCCATCCAGAAGCGGGCAATCTCCAGGACATACTCGACGACCGCGGGGTTCTGGTGGTTCAGCTTTGGCATGTCTTTGTAACCGCCAAATGCCTGGTAAGCGGTGTGGGCATCGTTGGTCCACAGGTACCAGTCCGCGTAGCGAGACTGCGGGTTCCCCCTGGCATCCTCGAAGAATGGATGCTCGTCCGATGTATGGTTGACCACCAGGTCCATGATCACCTTGATCCCCTGCTCATGGGCCGCCTCAACCAGGGTCTGCATGTCCTCCAGCGTGCCATAGTCCGGGTTGACGGCCATATAATCCGTCACGTCGTACCCGTGATACGTGGGGCTGGGGTGGATGGGCAGCAGCCAGAGGACGCCGGCGTGCAGGCTTCTCACATAGTCAAGTTTGGCTGTCACGCCTGCCAGGTCGCCGGTACCGTCTCCGTCGGAGTCGTAGAAGCTTCGGACCAAGATCTCGTAGAGGATCCCCTCGGAGGACCAGGTCGGAGTATCCACCACAGCGTCCGGTGTGGGGGTGTACACTGCTCCGCCCGGCGCGATCTCTGCCGGCAAAGATGCTGGCGCGGGAGGCAGCGTTGCTGACGGCACAGTGCCGCAGCCGGCCACCAGGACGGCGGACAACAGGACCAATGCGCAGGCGCGAAATCTCATGAGCCAACTCCTCTTGGGTGGGTGCTGCCCTGGCATTATCCTCAACTTCCCTGCTTCTGTCAAACCCTCTCAAAGCCTGCCCCCGTACCGGGCGCGGCCGCGCAGCAGGCGGGTGGCGACGTTGCAGTAGAGTGCCGTAGTGGGGTACAATGGCTCCCGTCAGGCGTATGCGAGCGGCAGTCCACTCCGGTGTGGTGGATTGCACCAATGGGAATCCATGCCGGATCGAGGAGGAGCCGGTGCCAGAGCAAGGTCCCCTGAAGATCGCACTGGTTGAGCCCTATGACTGGTCTGTCGATGGGGGCGTGCAGCGCGTGGTAACGTCCCTCGATAGGGTCTTTCATGAGCTTGGTCATTCATCCAAGATCATAGCGCCCTACTCCTCAGGCTCGCATGGTGGGCTGCCACGCCCGCCCAGCCTGATTGCAGTCGATCAGACCGTCCTCCCCCTGAGCGCAGACGGATCCAAGGTGAGAATGGGCCTGTCGCTTGAGGTCCACTCGCATGTGAGGAACCTGCTCTCTCAACAGCAGTTTGACATCATTCACATGCACGAGCCGCTCATGCCGACCGTCTGCCTCTCCACCCTCATCAACGCACAAGCATTCCCCAAGTGCACAGTCGTCGCAACATTCCACGCCTATCGCAGGACCTCGCCCGGCTATCTTCCCGTCACAGGCGTCCTGAACCGGTGGCTTGAGCGCCTCGACGGCCGGATTGCCGTCTCGGAAGCTGCCAGGAACACGGTGCTGCCCTACTTCCCCGGCGACTATCGCATCATCCCCAACGGGGTCGACATGGCCCGCTTCGGCGCGGCAGACCTGGAGCCCGTGACGGCCTTCAAGGATGGGAAGTTGAACCTCCTCTTCGTGGGTCGGCTGGACCGGCGCAAGGGCTTCCCCTACCTGCTGGAGGCATTCCAGGTGATCCGGGATTCGGTGCCGCCCACCCGCCTCATCGTCGCAGGGGCCTACAGCCGGGACGATGCGGAGGAATACCAACGCACGGTTCAAGCCGAGCACCTCGATGTCCACTTGGTCGGCCGTGTGTCCGACGAGGACCTTGCCCGCTACTACCACACGGCCGACGTCGTCTGCTTTCCTTCGACGGGCAGCGAGAGCTTTGGCATCGTGCTCCTGGAGGCGATGGCTGCCGGCCGGCCTATCATCGCCTCCGATATCCCCGGCTATCGCGATGTCGTTCGCCACGAGGAGGAGGGGCTTCTCGTCCCTCCCAAGAACGCCCTGGCGCTGGCCGCAGCTCTCATCCGCCTCCTCCGCGACGAGCCGCTGCGGCGGCGGCTGGGCGAAGCCGGCCGTGCACGGGTCGGTCGCTACTCCTGGGACCGTGTGGGCCGCGAAACCCTGGACTTTTACTGCGAGATGCGCGAGTGCCGCAGGGGTGCCCTGTCAGGATGATCATGGCACGCCCTGCCCCCCTCCGCTCGGCTCGGCGATCCCTTGCCCCCACAAGAACCGGCCCTGGCGTTCGCCAGGGCCGGTGCGCGTGAGCCAGCGGCAGTACCGCTACTGCGGCGTGATCGGCGGCAGCTGCGCCAAGTCGTCGGGACCGAGCGCGTCCATGCTCGTTTCCTGGGACGCCGGATAGGTACCGAGCGCCTCTTCCTGCGTCGGCGTTGCGCCGTCCGGGTAGGCAACGTCGAGGATGCGCGTATGGTTCGTGTCGGCGGGAGCACCCCCGATCCGCCACTGCGCCGCCGCTGCTTCCACGTCCCGGATGCGCCACACGCCGCTGGCGGGATAGCCCTCCTGGCTCATGACGATGCCCAGGTACCCCCAGGAGGCCGGCTGCAGCGCCTCTACTCCAACGCCCAGCCGGTCGGCCAGGACCTGCTTTGCCACCCGGATGGTGAACTTATTCTGGCCCGGATCGCTCACGATGTTCAGCGTGCCGCTGTCGCCAATCTGCTCAGGTTCCGTCTTGTCGGCGGCCGGCGGGCCATACAGGCCGGGGGTCCAGCCTTCTGCCCACAGGGCAAACTCCCAACCGCTCTCCTTGGGCAGCGCCGCGTTGCGGCCGGGCAGGAGCTTTCGCTCGCCGCCGGGGGCGGCATCGATGTAAACGTCCAGGGTGTGAATGCCCATCCCGTTGGGCGCGCCCCAGCCGTTGTTCAGCGCGCCGGCCATCGTAAAGCGGAAGATGAGATTGTTGTCGTCCTCGGCCACCTCAAACGAGGTGATGTCAAACGTGCCGGCAGCAAACACCTTGTCAGATGGGTATTCGTAGGTGCCCGGGCCGTGGTCATCTCCCTCCGGGTCTGCTATGGTGAGGACGGGCGTGGTCAGCCCCAGGTCCGGGACGACGATCGCGCCGGGGCCACTGGCGGGCACCACCTGGATGTCGCGCTGCTCCCCCTCGCTGACCACCGTGCGGACGCGGAAGGTGTCGCCCGCATCCGGCTTGCCCAGGTCGGCATAGGGGATGGCGAGCTCGATCGTGCTCCCCGCCACACCAACGGGCAGTGCGGCGGTCGTCATCTCGTACGTGTTTCCATCGCCTGCCAGGTACAAGGCAGCGGCGGCCGAACCGTCCTTGATCACCACTTCGGCCAGGGCGTTGGCGCCAAAGCCCAGCAGCGTCTCCTCACCGCCGATACGGCTGAAAGGGTTCTCTTTGTCGCCCCCAGGCCGCGTCAGGTAAAAGCCGACACGAGTCTCCGCGCCCACATCGGCCCACGCGCGGCGGCCGTCGAGCCGCAGGTAGAGCGTACCCTTGTCAAAGCCGTACCAGAGCTGGCTGACCACCTGTGACGGCGTCGCCTGGACACCGCCTTCTTCCTGGTAGTAGCCGGCCAGGTCCCATTCCCCCTCGGAAGCCGTGCCGTCGATCGCCGGCGCGATCACGCCGCTTGCGCCGGCAGCCGGAGGCTGCGTGGCCAGGGGGATGACCGGCACTTTCAGGAAGGTAGGCACCGGCTCATCCAGGAGCTCGTACACCTGCTGCAGGGTCTGGCGGAACTGGAGGTCAAAACTGCCATCGTTTCCGCTGTTCTGATCCGAGCCGAACCACCAGAACCAGTCGCTGCCCTCTGCCGCATAGATCTGCTCCATCACCGCCGCCAAGGTCGCTTCATCCAGCGACACCTTCTTCCGCTCCACGGCGGCCCGCACCTCCCCCAGGTACTCCCAGGCGCGGTTCTCTTCGTCCTCGCCGATCCAGGTCAGGTAGTCAGGGCTGACCCAGCTCCCGGCCCACAAGTCCTCGATCTTGGGCTGGTCGGCGAACTCGGCCACGAAGGCACTGGGCGTGATCGTGCGGATCGTGCCCTTGGCCTGCTCTTCCTCCAGCAGTGCGTACAGGTTGTTCAGGAACTCTTTGCCGTCGTTTTCATAGTTCTCCCAGGCGTTCTCCCCGTCCAGGATCACGCTGACCAGGTGAGGGCCTTGGGCCCCCTCCTCTTCCAGCCGGCTTCGGATCGCAAGGACACGCTTGACGAAATCGGCCGCCGCCGCCTTGCCCGGCGTTCCGCTGTAGGTAAAGCCCACCTTGTCGCTGATCGTCTTGTCGCGGAAGACGATGTACACCTGGTTCTCGCGGCTGCTGACGATGTACGGCCGGTACAGGGCATCGGCTTCCTGCACCACGTCCTGGCTGTTGCGGGTGAACGAGGCCTGCCCCAGGCTGCGTGCCAGGACTTCCTCATCGCTGGCCATCCACTGGATCCCTGCGCGGGCGACCATACCCACGATCTCCTGCGCCACCGACCCCTCGGCCGGCCACATGCCCGCCGGCGCCCGGCCAAAGAGCTCGTTGTAGAACGCCACCCCCTTCTCAACCTGCGCGATGGCGTCAAAGCCGTAGGTGTACCGCGAGGGCAGCTTGATGTCGGGCACGGCTTCGGACGCAAGGTTGCTGTCCAGGATAAGGGGCAGGATGGGGTGGTAGAAAGGGGTCATGGTCACTTCGATCTGCCCCGCATCCTGCAGCTTCTTGTGCAGCGGGATTACCTCCGCCACCAGTTCGGCGTGCCTCCCCAGCAGGATGGCCTTGTCGGCCTCGGCGTAGCCCTTCCCCTTGGCCACCAGGCCGGCCAGCGGCTCCTGGGCCAGCCAGTCCGGATCGGTCCATGCCAGGTTGAAGAGCACCTGCAGGTCCAGCCAGGTCTGAGAATCCCAGCTCTCCCAGTTGGCGCGGTCGTCGGCAATCTCCTGGTAGCGTGGAAAGCGGGCGATAATCTTGGAGTTGGTGTCGAAGAACCGCTCCTGGATGGTGCCCTTTTGCTCGTCGGTGAGTTGGTCGGCAGGCACCTCGGCATAGACCTGGTACAGGTCCTTAGCGCCCGCCTCCAAGTCTTGCAGCTGGCGCAGCAGAGAGGGGGTCAGGTTGAAGGTGGCATGGATCTCCGGGTACTTCTCCAGGATCGCGGCCATGTCCACATAGTCCTTCGTTGCGTGTACCCGCACCCAGGGCTTCTGGTATATCCCCGTCTCGGGGTCCTTGAAATAGAGCGGTTGATGCTGGTGCCAGATGATGGACAAGTAGATCGGGTTTTCTTCCACCACCGCGGTCGGGGCGGCCGTCTGTTCGGGACCGCCCTCCACTGTGGCCTCGGCCTCCGGAGGTCCCGGCTCGGGGGTGCTGGTGTCCCCAGGCGTGTTACACGCCGCCAACAGGCCAATCAGCCACACAAGGACCAAGAACAAGGACCATCGTTTTGTCATCTCGTCCCTCCTTTGATAGGAACTTTGCTGGGGTGCCCTGCCGGGCAGCTCACTGCCTGGCGTGGTAGATATCCACTCCGGCTGTCCGCGTCCCGATCCACCACCTGCCCTCCGAATCCTGGGCAATGGAGAGTGCCTCGGAGCCGGAGAAGCCGGACGCGCTATCATAGACCGTCCATGTTTGGCCGTCAAACTCGGCAAGCTCGCCGCCGACCTCGGTCGGAAGGGCCGTCCCGACCCAGAGCACCCCCGGCCTGACTTCAGCCACGGTGCTCACGCTGTTGAAAGGGATGTCCGAATTGCTCGTGCGGAAGAACTCCCACGCCGTGCCGTCCCAGCGGCCCAGGCCGCCTCCGGAGGTACCCGCCCACAGCAGGCCGTCGGAGTCAAGAGTCAGCGCGGCGACGCCGCCCCAGGTGGGGTCGAAATCGTCCGGGAAGCTCACCCACTCTCCGGTGGCGGTGTCCAGCCGGCTGACGCCGCTGCGCGTGCCAAGCCACACCCGGTCGCCCGCCGGAGCGGGCTCGATGGCCAGGGCGAGCACCTGGTCGCTCGACAGGCCGGATTGCTGTCCGGTCAGGGGGACCCACGCCTCTCCCTCCAAAACAGCCACCCCCGTGTCGGTCCCTGCCCATATCCTTCCGTCGCTCCCGACCGCCAGGGCGTGAACGGCATCCCCTTGCAGCCCCAATTCGGTGGCGCGATACGTCTCCCACTGTGATCCGTCGAGGCTGGCCAAGCCCTGCTCTGTGCCCATCCAGAGCCGGCCGGCCCTGTCGCGGGCCAGTGCTCGCACGCTGTTGTTCGGCAGGGGCGAGTTGCCGGTTGCGTAGACAGTCCACTGGTCCGGCAGATCAGCGGCCGCCGGTGGCGACCAGATCGCCATGCCGTAGTCGGTCGCCAGGACCATCTGGCCCTTCTCTCCGGCCTCCAGGTCGTACACCGTGTCGCTGGGGAGCCGGGTGCTGTCGCTGGTAAAGTGGGACCAGTTGAGACGTGCCATCGTCAGCTGCAGAGTGGCTGCCGAATAGCCGATGGTGATGGCCACCGCGACGATGCCCACAAGGATCCAGAAGGCGAGGGGAGGCTTAGGCACCATCTGCCGGAACCACTCCCAATAGAGTTCCTGTTCCTTGAGCCAGCGATAGGCGCGGCCAACCGTTGACGACGCGGCCAGGCAGAGTGCGGGGGTGAGGATGAGCGTGTACTGGGGCCACTTGGTCGGCCAGGCAAGCAGAAAGAGCAGGCCCGCCGCGATCCAGACGACCACCCATCGCCTCTCGCGCCACTCCCAATAGAGGCCGGCCAGGGCCAACAGGGTGATGACCGCGTCCAGGCCGGGATAGAAAAAGACGTCGGGGTGCCAAGTAGAGGGCGGGGAGCGCGTGATCCAGAGAAGTGGTTGGTACCAGGGCAGGGAAGCACTTTGCACCTCGCTGCCCTGCGAATACCGGAGGTGGAAGAGGAGCGAATCGAACAACCTGGCCACCGGCTCGCGCCAGAGGGTCGGATTCAGCAGCCAGAAAACCCCGATCGACACGAGGAAGTAGAGGACAAGATAGAACCACCGCGTGCGCTTCTCAAATACGGCAAGGTAGAGGACGACCAGCACCACCGGCAGATAGGTATACTTGCCCGCCGCCGTGACACCCAGGGCCATCGCCGAGAGCCAGAACCACCCACCCGGGACCCCGCGGTCGCTTCTGCCTCTCGCTCGTGCCCGCACCAGCGCGAGGACCGAGACCAAGGAGGTCAGGAAGGGCAGCGCCTCCAGGTAAGCCTGGCTGGTATACTTGATGGTGATGGTGTGCACCGCCGCCATGCCACCTGCGAGGGGATCGAACAAGGCAAGCACAAGCACAGCCAGGGTGCCAAACACCGCCGAGAGCACGCGGGCCCCATAGAGCACGACTGTCCAGCCCGCGCTTTCCCCAACAGCCCGGACCACCAGGCCATACAGGAACTTGACCAGCGGCGGATGCTCTTGGGTGGCAGTGTTGTCGATCACGCCGTCCAGGTCGCCGGCCTCCAGCGCCCGGGCATAGCGGTAGGCCGCCTCCAGGTACGTGGGCTCGTCATAGTCGACCGGCAGCCGCAGCGCCGCCCAGCCGCGCAGCAGTGACGCCAGCAGCACGACGGCGATCAGTGCCACCAGCCGGTTGCGCTTGCCCTTGCTCACAGGCTCTGGCATCGACGTTCCCGGATTAGCTCCTTGTAGTACGCCAGGAGCTCCTTGTCCTGCTCGTCGCCCCAAGCCATCGGCACACGGCATACGTGCAGGCCCATACCTTCGCGAGTGCTCCGCCACTGGCTCAGGCCGGCCTCGGTCCCATAGTAAATGATCGGCGGCCCGGGCAGGCGCATCTGGACGGCGGCAGCGCGTCGGAGCGCCTGTTTGTCGCCGCCTGCCAGGAAGAGGAATCGGTCCATATCGTGGTTGTCGATGAAGGTCGGCATGAGGAACGTCTCTGGGAAGAACCTGGTGTGGCGCTCCAGGAAGCGCTCCATGTGCTCCTCTGTCCATCGGCGCAGGGCAAGGGTCCGCCGGATGGCATCGCCGGCGAAAAAGTCCAGCACGCCATCCAGCCGTCCCACGTAGGCCAGTTGTGCAGCCGGTGCGTCCACCACCTCCCCGAAGCAGTAGCAGTCGGGCCTTTCAGCCTTGCAGGCCCGCCAGAAATCGGTCCAAAAGTCGGGGCCGGGGCCGTTGGCATAGTCGAGCCGGTAGCCGTCCACCCCGAATTCGCGCAGCCAGTAGCGGGCTGTGTCGATCATCCAGGCCCGCGCGCCCGGATGGACAAGGTTGACCTGGGGCATGGAGCGCACGGCGAAGAAGGTGCGGTATCCAATCTCCGAGTCGTCGAAGGTGAACCAGGTCCGGTGAGGGCTGGACGGGTTCGAGCGTGCTTCCTGGAAGATCGGGTGCCTGTCCGAGATGTGGTTGCACACAAAGTCGAGCAGGACCCGGATCCCGCGGCGGTGGGCAGCATCGACCAGGGCGTGGAGTGCATCGTCGCCGCCCAGGCGCGGCTCAACATGCTCCATATCCGTCGCGTCGTAGCCGTGGTGCGACGGGCTGGGAAAGATCGGGCTAAGCCACAGGCAGTCGGCGCCCAGATCGGATACATAGTCAAGCTTTTCCAAGACGCCCCACAGCGTCCCCCCGCAGAATCCGCACAGGTCAGTCGTTTGGGTCCATCCCCTGCCGCGGCCGGGGTAGAAACGGTCCACAAAGACCTGGTAGATCACACTCTTGCGGGCCCAATCCGGCGCTGCCAGGCGATCGACGCCAAAGGCGAAAGTGTGGCGCTCCGACGGGTCGCCCAGCGGAGCGCTGGGCAGCGGCTCCCCACGGAAAAAGGCGCTCGACGCCCGCTCGGCGGTGGCCTGGACATCGGGCCAGTCGGCAAACACCTCGGACCCCTCCCCCGACCAGGCGCCAATCTGATAGCGCACGGTGGTGCCCTCCGGCTGCGCCGGCAGCGTGCCCTTCCAGAGAGACACATAGCCCCATGCCAGCGTGTCCCAGGCAACACCGCTGCGCTCCAGCGGCAGGGCGCAGCCATGCTCGGCCGCGCCGCGGCAGCCCTTTGGCTCCGTGTCGTCGGTGGTGTAGTAGCAGACCACATGCTGCGCATCGAGGTCATGCCCGGCCCGCACCGTCAGGGTCACCGGCTCCCCCGGCAGAGGATCGCGTGGGGAGAGGTCATGGTTGTGCTGCAGCCCGCGCAGGCCGGCACGGTGGTGCACAAGCTTCAGGTCGTCGGTCGCCAGCGTGCCAAAGATAAACTCTTCCATGTCGCCTGTCCCAGATACAGGTAGGGCGAGTAGCCCATGACAACCCTGGCGGTGCCAGGACGGGTCGCTCGCCCTACGTTGGTTCGACGTCGCCCCTCCCTTGGTCGAGCCAAGGGCAGTGGCGGCTGCAATCCTGCCGGCTCGTCAGGGTCTAGCCCTTGACACCTCCCACGGTGAGGCCGGCCTCCATGTACTTCTGGAGCCACAGAAAGACGATGACGATGGGAACGATCACCATCACCGCGCCGGCGGCGAACTGGCCCCAGGGAATGTTGACCTCGTTGGCCATCTGGAACATGCCGACCATAACCGTCTTCTTGGCGTCAGGGGCTGGGATGAGGATGTTCGCCAGGAAGAACTCGCCCCATCCGGCCATAAAGCCAAAGAGGGCGGTAATGGCCAGGGCCGGCCGGGCCAGAGGCAGGGCGATGTGTATGAAAGATTGGATCGGCCCGCAGCCGTCGATCCTGCCCGCCTCCTCCAGGTCAATGGGGATGGTGTCGAAGAACCCCTTGAGCATCCAGGTAGCAAACACGAGCTGCCCGGCCATATAGGCGATGACCAGGCCCCAGATCTTCCCATACAGCCCCAGGGCGCTCAAGATCTGGGCGATCGGGACCAGCGCCAGGATGCCCGGAAAGGCCTGGATGGCCAGGAAGAGGATCAAGCCGGCCTCGCGGCCCTTGAACTTGAAGCGCGAGAAGGCAAACGCCCCGCTGGTTCCGAGGGTGACGGAGGCAATGGACGTCAGCGATGCCACGATCAGGCTGTTCTTCATCCAGGTCAGAAACGAGGTGTCCCTCAGCAGCACCTGGTAGTTGGCCCAGGTCCATTCCGTGGGCACGAACATCCCTGCCAGATTAAAGGTGTACAGACGCTGGCCCGCTCGCCCAGAAGCCAGAATGGCAAACCAGATAGGGTACAGGGCCAGAATCGTCATCAAGATCAGGAAGACATACATGACGATCTTGGCGCCAGTCTTGGGTGGTCGGTTCATTCGTAGGCTCCTTTCGTGATCTTGGTGATCCGCAGGCTGTACAGCGTGGCAGCGAACAAGAAGATGAACAAGATCACCGCGAACGCCCCCATGCGCCCATAGGCCTGCGTCTGGAAGATCTGCTTGTAGGCGTGGACCATCACGAATTCAGTCGCTCCCGGCTTGCCCGCCCCCGCCGTGGGGCCGCCGCGCGTGAGCGCCCAGATAATCGCGTCGATCTTGTAGGTGGTCAGCGAGCTGAGAACGACAATGGGCAGTGCCACGGGGCGCAGCAGGGGCAATGTGATATTGGTCAGCTGCTGCCACCAGCTCGCGCCGTCCACGTCGGCCGCCTCATACAGATCGGTCGGAATGCTCTGCAGGCCACCCAGCAGGGTGACCATGAAGAACGGATACGTGTACCACACCTGGACGAGGACGACGATGAACCAGGACCATCCCGCGCTGTTGAGATAGACGGGGCCCCCGAATCCGGGCAGGATGGCACGGATCACTTGGTTGATAGTGCCCTGCTCCCGGAAGAAGAATTGCCAGATCAGCGTCATCATGATCGCCACCGTCGAGGCAGCCCACGGCACAATCAGCGCCACCCGGAAGAAGGTCACACCCTTGAGGAACTTGTTGTTCAGGATGATGGCCATGAGCAGGCCCATCACGAACAGGAGCGGCATGCAGATAAGCACGTAGAGGATGGTCCGCACGTTGACCATGATAAAGTCGCCGGTGTTGAGGAGCATCTGGTACTGGTCGGGCACATTCACCAGCCAACCCAGCGCCAGGGTCCCGAACAGCCCGGCCAGCCATATGGGCCCCGAAGAGACGGAGCGGTTGCCCTTTCGGTCCAGGTACTTGTTCACCTGCCAGGCGATGATCAGGGGCAGCAGGGCAAGGAGAATGAAGGCCAGCGCGACGAGCGCATCCTTTCCGAACAGCCCGCCCAAGAGGTCGGTGTAGTTCTTGGTCGCCGGCTGCTGGAAGGAGTAGGGGGTGGCCAAGCCTTGCGTCGCATTGCCGCGCCAGCAGGCGGGGTCCATGACCTTCCAGACCGCCTGCGTGCAATCGGGATTCGGGTGGTACTTGCCCTTGTCGGTGAAGGAGATGAAGACGTTAAGAAACAGGGGATAGAGGCTAAAGATGGCGATACCGAGGAGCGTTGGCGCAACGAAGGCGAGAATGGTCATCGCCAGGCGGCGTCCTGACCAACCTACCATACAGCACCTCCTTTGGTGGTCATGGATAAGAAAGAGCGGGGAGAGGCTGCCCTCTCCCCGCTCCCAGCGAGACTACTTCATTGCCGCGATGGCTTCTTCGACGGCCGTCTGGGCCGCAGCCAGGGCCTCTTCGGGCGCCTGGGCGCCGGTCCAGATGGCGGTGGTGGCGTCACCCACCGGGCCCCACTGCGCGTTGGCGAAGGGGGTGTTGGCCATGGGCACGCCGAGGTTCAGGGAAGCGCCAAAGCCCTTGAGGGTAGCCAGGGCCTGGACGGCAGCATCGTTCATGGCGGCGGTCGAGGCGGGGATCGTCTTGTTGGTGGCGGCGATCTTGGCCTGGACGGGACCGCTGGTGAAGTACTTCATGATGTCGATGGCGAGGGCTTCGTTGCCACGGTCGACGGCGTTCTTGCTGAGCATGAGCGCCTTGATGCCGACGAAGGGCTTGCCCATGGGGAGGATGCCGTAGTCGATGCCAGCGGCTTCGAGGTCGGCGATGGCCCAGGGGCCGGTCCACCAAGCACCCGCTTCGCCGTCGACGATCATGGCCTTGCAGATGTCGTGGCTGGTCTCAGCCGGGGCGACCTTGCTGAACTCCACCAGCCAGTTGCCAGCGGCGAGGGCTTCGGGGGTGTTCAGGTAGGCCATGCCCTGGTCGTCGACATACTCGGGCACGCCGAAGCCGAAGTAGATCGGGGCAGCGTGGTAGGCATCGGGGTTGCCGAGG